>Ga0307514_10000962_pt1 | contig 43181 bp, 39 predicted proteins | sample 16_EM_MG_FD_203088 | JGI IMG/M metagenome (GOLD analysis project Ga0307514, IMG submission 203088) | Populus trichocarpa ectomycorrhiza microbial communities from riparian zone in the Pacific Northwest, United States - 16_EM | ecosystem: Host-associated > Plants > Roots > Unclassified | place...
ATCTCATTTCGATAGGTGGTAGTCGGTAGTTGGAACGTGCCCCTCTGGCGCCACGTCTCTGCCTTTGATATCATCTCTGACAGCTCATAGTCTTATCGGGCGCCGTAGCCGGTGCTATGCCAACGTAGAATTTTATGCGCGTTAATCTAGGGGCCGTAAACCCCGGATTAACCATTGTAGTCCAACTCCTCAACTCAATGCCGGATGACCGCTTTAGGCTGATTGCCAACGCCATTATCCCCTCAGTCCTTTGCGTAAAGGTGTTCATAAACCCGAGTGTGCCGCGCATCCAATTAAGAAAACCGCAGAGCTCTTTGTCCCGCGACTGCCGTGCACTCCGTGCAACCGCATAGTATCTAAGAATGAATCTGATTGAAAACAACATGCTCAACAGGAGTGTACCTGGCAGTTGCTGCATCGTCAAATCAGCTGCCGCAGCATTTGCTTTCAATGACTCCACTAAGCCACCTTGTGACTTATCCAATCGAGATGTGCTTAGTAGAACCCCCGCTAAAGGATTTTACCACATGGTGATAACCGCAAGGTTTTACCTGAACCATTAACACTGTTAAGGGCGAACCCCTAACATCACCCCCTTCTCTAAGATCGGTGACCCAACGATACTCTGTCTTCATAATTCAGCCTTCACATTCACAAGTGTGATTCTCTTTCACGAATTCAATAGTACAGGCTTAGCATCGCTTTCGATGATCCTCTACTGAACCCGTATGGACCCCCTAGTAGTTTTGACAGTATGGGCTTGGCATCGATTATGATGATCCCCTGCCAATACTATGTCCTTTGTTCTTTCATATACCCCTAATCTTTTTATACCTTATCCATGCCTTGCAGCCCGCTTTTCTATTCTTTCTATACAACAACTATTCTATAACTGTTGTATAATATATCCTTCTCTTGATCCTTCTCTTGTTCCATCTCTTGACTTCGAAACCCGTGACATTACCCCCTTCTCTAGAAGCGGTAACCCCAACGCTTTCTGCCGTCTCTGCGAACCTTGTACATCAAGTTATTCCTCTTACTAAGAACAGTACGCAATCGCTTGAATACTTATTCCAATACCACACCGAGTGTGATCAGAATAACTTGTAGCGCAAATTCCAGAAGTTGTTTCGAATTCGTCATTTCCAGTGATATATAGAATCGGGATCATTTACTCCAATGTTTCCTTTAAGCGCGCAGCATAGCCGGTCGACGTATTGTACTACACTGATACATATAATCCGTCATCCATGTACTTCAAAGGTCACTCTGAATACCATACTCGTGCATGGGTTTTGTCTCGACTAACACCTTGAAGACCAATCCATTTACTCCTATATTTCAGAATACGTTTCGGCTTTCAACAGTTAACGCATTCATACTCTGATGGATACATATAAATTGACCTCAAAATGCTTTCAGAAATATCTCCAAATGTTCTAAGAAACATCCCAAGCGATCGAAGACCCTCGCCTTGATGGTATCACCCACAAGAGGGTCAGGTCTGACAACTTAGAATGCTCCCGAAAATCATTCAGTTATGTCTCCTAAGTTTTGACCCATAGAATAATTCCAAAACCGGGGATAATCAATTTAGAACCCAGAGGTGCTGGACATAGGCGTTCATTGAATTATTACCGATTCCTTCTTTAGACTATGTTGAATAAGATATGGAATCTTAAGTCCTCGTATGTGTTAGGGGTTCGCCCTTAGCAGTGTTAATGGTTCAGGTAAAACCTTGCGGTTATCACCATGTGGTAAAATCCTTTAGCGGGGTTTTGCTAAGCACATCTCGATTGGATAAGTCACAAGGTGGCTTAGCGGAGTCATTGAAAGCAAACGCTGCGGCAGCTGATTTGACGATGCAGCAACTGCCAGGTACACTCCCATTGTGCATGTTGTTTTCAACCAGATTCATTCTTGGATACTATGCGGTTGCACGGAGTGCACGGCAGTCGCGGGATTAAAGAGCTCTGCGGTTTCCTTAATTGGATGCGCGGCACACTCGGGTTTATGAACACCTTTACGCAAAGGACTGAGGGGATAATGGCGTTGGCAATCAGCCTAAAGCGGTCATCCGGCATTAAGTTGAGGAGTTGACACTGCAATGGTTAACTTAGATTAACGCGCATAAATTCTACGTTGACATAGCACCGGCTACGGCGCCCGATAAGACTATGAGCTGTCAGAGATAATATCAAAGGCAGAGACGTGGCGCCAGGGGGGCACGTTCCAACTACCGACTACCACCTATCGAAATGATGACGTCAAAAGTTGAAAGGTATGGTCGGATTAATGAGCGAAATGATACGTGTCTCCTATGGGGATGCACGAGTACTTCCGCTAGGCGCCAAGAAATAAGCCGCAAGGATATCTACCAGGCATCGCCAATAAGACCCACAGATAAGTGACTATCATTGAGGGATTTAATCATAGCGTGCTGTCAAGAAATTGAGCCGAAGGTAGTAGGGCACTCGCTATAAAAGAGATGACATTGTTCCGGCAATGAGGAGGAGAAGCTCGAACAGCTACAAGAAGAACGATATCTACCAGCGGAGAAATATCCTTATTTATTATTGCATTTTTATGATACCTATACCTATTATATCTATACCTAAAATCTATTAGCTTTGTGTAGCGGCAGCCCCGCACCATTGTTATCCTAAACAAGCTTATGACGATAACCTTCGAGAACGATAACGATGTTGTACTGTACGCCCTTGAGAAGATTATCGCATACGCCAGAAGAACTCAGCAGATCTTCGTGGCCCAGTGTGTTTGGTGGCTAGCTTCGATTATCGGGTTGGATAAGGGATTAGTTGTTCACATCAACAACCTACGAGAATAAAGTAATATCTCATTACGCGGATCGACAGATAGTCTTCAAAGAAATTCGGGAAAGCAGGACGATCATCAACTAGATCGCGACGAACAAGATATTCGGCAATCCCGAGAAGTTTCGGCAATTCCTCGAGATCTACAAGAAGACTCAAGATCCAATATTACGATAGGAAACATCCATCCGGATAGAGTATCCCAAGTCTGCTTTGCAAACTCCGACGTCAGTGAACTCTAGCTGGGAAGTCAGAAGTTTGATCGGCAATCCCAAGTGGTGAAGGAAACCAAGCGATTCCTAAACCAATCAAGGAAAGAAAGGAGAAAGCTTGATAAGCAGAGATCGAAGGATCAATTATCCCGGACACAATCAGGAAAGGTTATTACAAGGCCAGCGAAGGCTGTAACCAATAAGCAGTGGAAGTATTTGCAGTCCATTCCAAAGGATACGTTAGTATCATATATTGCAGATAGGAAATAGGATCTACGGCCGTACACATCTAAAAAGTACTTTCGGCAAAAGAGAAGTATCGTTAAATAGGTGTTGTTACCCCCATAACAGTATGCGAGAGTACCTGGAAGCAACGTAGTATACTTCCGCCTCTTTTATTTGGTATAACTAATTGTAACTGTAATTATGTTCTATAGTTCAGGTAGGTATTACTTAAGTTTCTTCCAAACATGTTTGTAACTGAAGTGGTCCTAATAAAACTGATAATGCCGTAGCACATTTATCTTTTCCATCCTCGTTTTTTCTTTTGTCGAAAGGTATTTCGAATGTCGAATGAGAATACCTGAAGACAACGTAGCTTGTCCTCGTTTCTCTTTTGTCGAAGGTAGTTCAAATGACGATGAGAATACTTGAAGCATACTTTGTATAACTTCGTTTCTCTTTTGTCGAAGGTAGTTCGAATGACGATGCGAATACCTGAAGCATACTTTGTATAACTTCGTTTCTCTTTTGTCGAAGGTAATTCGAATATCATTGAGAATACCTGAGAACAACGTAGCTTGTCCTCGTTTCTCTTGTATCGAAGGTAGTTCGAATGTTGATGAGAATACCTAAAGCATACTTTGTATAACTTCGTTTCTCTTTTGTCGAAGGTAGTTCGAATGACGATGGGAATACATGAAGCATACTTTGTATAACTTCGTTTCTCTTTTGTCGAAGGTAATTCGAATATCATTGAGAATACCTGAGAACAATGTAGCTTGACCTCGTTTCTCTTTTATCGAAGGTAGTTCGAATGTTGATGAGAATATCTGAGAACAACGTAGCTTGTCCTCGTCTCTCTTTTGTCGAAGGTAATTCGAATAACGTTGAGAATACCTATCGTTTAGCATTGCTCATTTACTCTTCCAACTATGTGCAAGTCTTTTCACCCGTAGGTTAAAGTCCCCACTTGCAAATATTCGAAAGTTCATATAAGCTAATATGTCAAGATTAATAAGTTGACCCGAGAATCAAAATATCTTTGAAAGAATGATATTAACACTACCTTTACTTAACTGTGGGACACAGTTATGTAATTCTGGTTAACCCGAATCCTGTTATTCCGTTAAGAACAACCATCGAGTCTAATAACATTGCATTCTAAATCTTAACGTATTTATTAACGTATTATTATCTTCACTCATAGAAGATAACTTTCCTTGTGGAAAGGTTATTCGAATATCGATGAAAATACCTTGGGTTAAAGTCTCGATCGGTATATAATCATTCTCTATTAATTTTATTATTCATTGCCTCCACCTACTGGCCACAATCTTTACTCAAGTCGGTGGTAATTCGAGCTGTAATAAAATTATAACGAAATAAGAATTCTTTTATCCTAATTTTATTTGCTCTTCATCCCCGAAAGGAATCTCTCTCGGTGTATACCACAATATGCGGGAGCTTTTATTATTCAGAATCAAGTTCTTCCATTCCACATAACTTATCCGTATATTGTCGTTATAAAATTATTCGATGTGTCGTTTTTTCTTTAAGATTTAATAATCTTTTACCCCCTTCCTGTAGGGTGTTTTTCCAGACACCATCGTAAAAATTATTAGTACAAAATAGTATCGTAGATACCTTATTACTAATAGTAATAATTTAACATCACTCCATATCATAATTAATTGAAGATATTACTAAAGTAATAGTTTATAAGGCTATGCGAAGGTAATATCGACGAAGTAATATCGAAGATATAATTACTGAGGTAATATCGAGTGACTAATATCGATGTAATTACCGAAGTAATATGCAAAGGTCGTATCGTCGAAGTAATATCGAAGATATAAATTACTGAAGTAATATAGGAAGATAATATCAACGAAGTAATATCGAAGATATAAATTACCGAAGTAATATATAAAAGTAATATCGGTGAAGTAATATCAAAAATATTAATTACTCAAGGTAATACTGTCAAGTAGCAATTACCGAAGTAATATATAAAGTTAATATCGACAAAGTAATATCGAAGATATTAATTACCCTGGAATTGGTGGTGGTAGCATTATAGTTGCTTCGCACCATGGTCTTTAACTTCAACTGATGGTCTTTTATAACTTCATAGAAGTAACATCCTAGACGTCTAACAGCAATTATCTCATAATCTGCATTGGAACAACACTCGCTCGATTCTTATCGGGCCAATTGATTACGCTCGATGGCATCCCTAAGCTCATCATCGGGCTAATCAAACCATTCCCTAGACCCAGTCTGCTTAGAGTCTTGTTTCTGTCCGTATGATGACCACTCGTCATCTACTTCCGGCTCCTCGTATTCTTCTGCTATTTCCTCAGAATACTCGTTATTCGCACCTTCTTCCTTCCACTGTTGCTTAGCATGTCTAAGCTCTCTTTCGAATATTTTCTGGTAATATTCTTTGGCCTCATCCCAGCCGTTATCATGCCCTTCCAAGAGCCCTTGGTTATAGCCGTCGGTATAACCGCTATCCTTTCCTTCGTTATACATCCTCCAGTCGCGAGGTGTATACTTATCAATTTTCGCATATGTGACTTGAATAGACTCTTTGAATTGTTGAATCCATTCCTGAGGTGCCGACCATACATTATCTTGCCAGAATGTATAGTATCGCATGAGCATTGATTGCTCTATAGCGTTTCGAAATTGAATCATTATAATTGATAAGGCAATAATGATCAATATATCGTAAAATCGTTCCATCGGAGGACATGTCAAATCTACCACTAGCTGCATTTCGCCAAGGTTCTATTGTCTTCGCAATAACACCACTCGGTTTTATCGTCTTCTTTGCAGCAGCAATTCCACTCGTCGGCCCACGAGTGATATTCTTTCCAGTGATCTTTGAATGCCGGATCATCAATCGAAAATAATTCGCCGTTAATGGCTGATTGTCGATAGTATTCCACCCAGGGTTTTGGAACCTCGGGTTGTGCGTGAAATATGGGATTATCCCAGTCGTTTTCTGATTTCTCGGATAATAATATATCTATCGAACCGAAAAAATTGAGGGGCTCGTATTCGAATAAATTAGGTATATATCCTGCTAAATCAAAAATATTAATTGGCATATAATTTATTTCCGCCTAATATTATAATATTGGTGGGATCCACTTTAATTGAATGATCCACACAATATTGTACTTGTTGTTTGCGGATATTAGGTCCTTCGTAACAAGTGGGGACAAAACTTTGTTGGTTATGATATTTGGATGTCGTAACTTGTATTCGAATAGATAACGTAACCGTAAGATTTAGTAATTTAGTAGAAACTACTACCAATCCAAAACGTGATGATCGTAGAAGAAAGGCTCCTTGCTTCTTTAGTCCTTGGTAAGCCTTAAGCTCTTCTTCCTTCATTCCTCGTAAATAAACCTAAGAGTGTCGAGTTTATTTATTATACTGTTACGGGGGTAACAACACCTATTAAAGATACTTCTCTTTTGCCGAAAGTACTTTAGATGCGTACGGCCGTAGATCGTATCCTTATAATGAATCGTCGGAGGTTTCTTCCAAACTGGTTTCTTTGCAACTAGCTTCCTCCAGTTCTTCCTGTTGATAAGGTTCCTTCAACTTCTGATATGCCTTCCGCTTTGGAATATAGACAGTTCCGTTATCTAGCTTAATAGGCCGGATACAATCTTTAACTCTATGGCACCCTTTCCTATCGGATGGCCAGGCGCATCGGAGGCACTCTCCTGCTTCCTTGCGTCTTTGAATCTCAGGCTCGTCAATACCAGCTGTCTTAGACTTATTCTGTACAGACCTGGTTTGCCTGATTCGCTGTGACCGATCCTTCTTATATAATCGCTTCTTGGAAATGGGCGTAGGATTGATTGAGCCGGTAAGAGTTTTCCCTGTTGCTTTAAGGGCGGCGATATTTCGTAACCGTTGAGAGTCCTTAAGATACTCTTCACACTCTTTGAGTATCTTATCCTGATAGTCTTCCTTTGATCCCTGATCTTTCGAGTCTTGAATCTCAGTAGTATTCTGGATTGCGGGTTCGCTGACTTCCTTGGTCCCTTGTTCTTTTCCAGCAATCGTTAGTCCGTTGCAATTATCAATATGCTTAACTAGACTTTCTTCGAGACCGATAAGACCTGCTAGCCACCACACACACTGCGCCACGAATATTTGCCCAGACTTCCTGGCGTAAGATCTGATTCTTTTGAAAGCATACACAATAACGCCGTTATCGTTTTTCAATGTAATGGTCATTCCAAGGTATTGTGAATCCAAGGTGTGGGGCTGCCGCTACACAAAGCTAATAGATTCTAGGTATAGATATAATAGATATAGGTATCATAAAAACGCAATAATAAATAAGGATATTTCTCTGCTGGTAGGTATCGTTCTTCTCGTAGCTGTTCGAGCTTGTCCTACTCATTGCCGGAACAATGTCATCTCTTTATAGTGAGTGCCCTACTACCTTCGGCCCAAGTCCTTGACACCACGCTATGATTAAATCCCTCAATGATAGTCACTTATCTGTGGGTCTTATTGGCGATGCCCGGTAGATATCATTGCGGCTTATTTGTATGCGCCTAGCGGAAGTACTCGCGCATCCCCATAGGAGACACGTATCATTTCGCTCATTAATCAGACCATAACTTCAACTTTGACATCTCATTTCGATAGGTGGTAGTCGGTAGTTGGAACGTGCCCCTCTGGCGTCACGTTTCTGCCTTTGATATCATCTCTGACAGCTCATAGTCTTATCGGGCGCCGTAGCCGGTGCTATGCCAACGTAGAATTTTATGCGCGTTAATCTAGGGGCCGTAAACCCCGGATTAACCATTGTAGTCCAACTCCTCAACTCAATGCTGGATGACCGCTTTAGGCTGCTTGCCAACGCCATTATCCCCTTAGTCCTTTGCGTAAAGGTGTTCATTAACCCGAGTGTGCCGCGCATCCAATTAAGGAAAGCGCAGAGCTCTTTGTCCCGCGACTGCCGTGCACTCCGTGCAACCGCATAGTATCTAAGAATGAATCTGGTTGAAAACAACATGCTCAACGGGAGTGTACCTGGCAGTTGCTGCATCGTCAAATCAGCTGCCGCAGCATTTGCTTTCAATGACTCCGCTAAGCCACCTTGTGACTTATCCAATCGAGATGTGCTTAGTAGAACCCCCGCTAAAGGATTTTACCACATGGTGATAACCGCAAGGTTTTACCTGAACCATTAACACTGCTAAGGGCGAACCCCTAACACCGATCTTGCTCGATCATGGCCTGCAAGTGCATCTCCAAACTCGCTCGATTACGGCCTCCAAGTGCATCTCTGAGTTACACGATCGTGGCCTTCAAATGCATCTCCAAACTCGCTCCATCACGGCCTCCAAGTGCATCTCTGAGTTACACGATCACGCCCTGCAAATGCATCTCCAAACTAACTTGATCGCGGCCTCCAAGTGCATCTCTGAGTTCAACTTGATCTCGGCCTCCAAGTGCATCTCCAAACTCACTCGATTACGGCCTCCAAGTGCATCTCTGAGCTCACTCGATCACGGCCTCCCAGTGTATCTCCAAACTCGCTCCATCACGGCCCCCAAGTGCATCTCCAAACTCGCTCGATCTCAGCCTCCAAGTGTATCTCTAAACTTGCACGATTACGGCCTCCAAACTCACTCGATCACGGCCTCCAAGTGTTCCTCCAAACTCGCTTGATCACGATCTCGGAGTGCATCTCTCAGTTCACTTGATCACGGCCTCGAAGTGTATCACCAAATACGCTCCATTACCGCCTCCAAGTGCATCTGCAAACTCGCTCGATCACGGCCTCGGAGTGTATCTCTGAGTTCACTTGATCGCCATTTTCAGGTGCACCTCGAATTGCTCCCAGGCACCGCATACAGCCAGTCCAGATATACCGTGTGTAGATGGGTAGCTATATACATACATAGACACATAGATACATAGATGAGAATACAAACTGAATACAGTAGCTATGATTTCCAGGCGCACCAGCAGCGTTCCCAAAGAAGATGTTGGTTTTCCCAGACTACTCTACTGTGATTCGAGGTGCTCCCAGACATGTCGCCCGCGCTCCCAGGTTTGTCGCAGGTGCTCCCAGCTGCTCCCAGGCTTGTCGTTGGCGCTCCCAGTTACTCTGAAGGCCGGCAGAAATGCCCTTGTAGGGTCTGATACTCTCCTGAAATTGACGCATCTAAGTTTACACTTCACATCCTCTCAGACACTCCTGGAGGCTTCCAGTGACTAAAATACATTTTGCTGATGGATCTGGAACATTGAGAAGTTGGAACCTCCGAAGGCATCTTCGGGAATATGAAATACATCTCTCCAATGACAATTAACGTACCCCACATTCTTCATACCATCTATCTCGGTATGCTTTAGCATTTGATGGACAGGGTACCATCTTTCCTCAAACAACATTCCAGAATCAACAAATTCAACCAGCTCTGGGCGGTGAGGCCTCCATATCCTGGCTTTGCTCCATTCAACAAACTATTGAGCCAGGTGACGCAATAGAGTGGTAAGGAGATGAAAGCACTCGGGTGTGTGATGTTTCCAGTTTTTGCGGCGACTCTTTCAAACTGTTTGGCGAGCCGAAGGATTCCCTTTACAGAAGTCCTGTTGTGTGTCAAGAAGTTACAGCATTTCACCTTATGGCAGAGTACCGGTACCATACTGAGGCCACAGTCGAGTACATGGAGAATTATCTGGAGAAGTATCATTGTCACCAGCATGGTTTCAGTCGATTCTGCGCTAGTACACCCACAAAGAAGGTCTCTGCAGCCTTCAAAAAGTAGTTTACTTTGAACAAACAGGAGGAATGGCAGAGTGACCCCCGTTGGAACAATCTTTGAGCGGCTGCAAAGCCTCATCACATTGATGACGATAAAACACTGATCGAATCAGATATTGCACAACATCTTGTCACTAAATCGGATTGCAGCTTTGTGAAGATTCATCTCCTCAACCACTTCTCTGACCATATCTGCCAGCTTAACAACCTCTTGAGTGTAAGCTCTAAACTCCCAGAAAAAGCGATAACGGATCTTAAACAAGTGAAGCAATAAACAAATGGTCACAAGGCTGCCATCCATATTTTGCAAAAGAAAGCCCGAAAGGAGGTGTTTCAATATGGAGAGCTGAATGCAAACGCTGCAAAACGATGTCGCAACAGTGATATGCCTCTTGCCAAAGTGCCTATGCAGCGAATGATAAACAACCTGCGACCACAAATCAAGACCGTTGATGACTTCGCTCAGTGGTGTGCAATGCCAAAACGGGAGCTACACAATGACATTGCTTGGTCTTACAAGAGATTTGCCGACTTCACAGACCACGTTGATCATGATCAGTATTTGAGTCGTCTCAATGATGAAATATACAATCGGTACAACACAGTAGCAATTTGGGTGACGTCCTATCAATGTGACGAGCATGCAGTTCATATGGTTTATTGCACTGGGTCCTCAAGGTGGAGAATGCATAAGCCAACAAGAAATGATACAGTGCTTCTCTGGATGGGGACGAGTCCAGATACCCACTTTATGCCAACTGCGGGACACATTCCCGCATGGTTGAATTGTCTTTTCATTTTTGGGGATGCTGAATCATTTGTTAAAGGGCTTCTTGCATTCATTCAGACATTTGCAACAGGGCCGACAGGTCAGACTGCTGGAATGGTAATCGTCGAGGAGCGGCATCAACCTCCGATTCAACCCTTGCATGATCGAAGCTACGGTGGTAAGTCTCTTTTTGGCATCAGAACCACTTATATCATCCCTATATGTGTGATCCAAGGAGCTGTACACCTTCTTCCCCTGATGCCGCAGCCAGATAGCTTACGGTGGTACTGGAGCAATATGATGGACTTTAATGTTTTCAATTTTTGTTAAATGAAGATTATTCAACTCAATGCTTGAAGCAATCGTTCAAGCGAGATATAGAAATCTGATGAGTGTTTACTCTTGGTGTCTTAATTTTTGTAATGGGAGTTGTGCAAGCTTGTATATAATCAATGTCTCAAGGTATTGAATAGTTAAGAATATTCTTGAAATCAATGGAACAGTTCAAAAAACCTTCGAAACGATTAAAATCTTGATGACCAACGTGAAGGAACCACGTGCAATAAATTAGCTTAAATGACTGAATACATTTTGAGATGTCGCGATAATGCAATCACATCATTAAACACTTTGTAGCATGGTGGAAGATTTCAAACACATCACTCGGAATATTTGTGGAGAATGTACAGAAGGATTAATGCGTGGGGTCCAATTATGGAAACCAATTTCACTTTTTGCTGATACGAGAGAATCAGTTTTGAATTGACCATTTTACGTAGACAAATAAATAACGTATTTGTTATTGGACCTTAAGTATCAACATAATATAATTATTACTAGATTTAGAAGACTTCTGGTACACTAACGATATAGAATTATCATTATCTGGCTCTGGATTCTGTACTGCCATTTCATTAATATTTTAGCTATAGTATCATTTTACATTGAATATGTTATGGGGGTGCTTGATCCCAATAATCTATACAACATTCACTGGCTTAAGCACAACCGCCTCTCTATTTACTCTATCTCTCCTCATCTTATCTTGACATTTTACCTCTTGCAACCTTCTTGCCAGGCTATCCACATCGAACAGATGACAAAGCACGTCTCCTATATATATGATGACTAGACTTCCCCGTGGAGCAACCACTCCTCGGAAAGTTACTCGTATGGTGATGTGCCAGTCTTGGGATACCCCAGCACCAGGTAGTCAATATTCTCGAGGTTGCAGAAACGATATACCACATGGTAAGTGTGGGTTAATGGCTACTCGGCTAATTCGAAAAGAAGATTGCCAAAAGACTCGACAACTTGTCACAGTGTGTACTCTTGTCGATTCAACCGATGTCCAGGCATAGAGTGCCCAATCACCTGTGGGTAATTGAGAAATAATTGTTGGTAATAGATAGAATTGTTAATATTATTTTAAGAACATCTTCGGTATTCTGATTGTTGACTGTGGATTGCTGCTTGAGCTTCTCTTCTCATTGCCTGAGCAATGCCATCTCTGTATAGTCGTCTTGAAGGGTTTGTACGCCCATACTTCGATGCTTTGACTACAGTGCGCATGAGAGGGTTATCATGGTCACATCATGCCATTCCAGCATGTGCCCAGTAATAACTCGCCACCCATCCCAGTAGGCTATCATGTGCATGCAGATGAGGTATTAAAGCATTACGTGTTAGGGGCTCCCTCGTAGCAGTGACATTGGTACTTGGATTAGTCTGTATGCATACATATCCCTGGATATGCAAACACATATGCTCAGGAAATCAAGTATTGGACCAAGTGGTATTCCTCTTAGTGGGGGTTAATACTGGTCACGAGAACATTACAGACAGTTGCGACTGGCATAAGTTCTTGCAGCCATTAAGCCTACCGGGATGTTCATGTACATCAATGGTGCTAGTCGGTTCTATTTTCTTTCATCTTCTGGATACTGTGCGGGGCATGTATGATTGCAATGCACCGCAGTTGATAGTCAATATGCAACTAAGAGAGCTCTTCACCCCTACCTGTAACGGGATAGGACTCGGTGGAGCATGTTCTGGTTGGGCGACCTGAGCATGACGTATCTGAGGGAATGATGACATTGGCACTAGCCTAGAGTAAACACTACTCATTGAGTTGAGTAGTATGGGTAGCAATGTAATCTGTTAAGATTACGCGTCATGTTCTACGTTGGCATACTATTGATAGGTCGCCAAGTAAATGTATGACGTGATAATTAATAACTGGGAGGAGATATTAATTGCGACAAGGCATGGCCAATAGGGGAATTGGTTGAATGTTCCAACTACCGATTCACATGATTGTGAGATGTCAAAGTTGAAGTTATGGTCTGATTAATCATCTGAGATGCTATCATGCATAAACACGTCAACCTGGGGGTTTGTGGCCACCTCCATCAAGGCGCATTCTTTGAATGTTTGATACAAAGTTACATGGCTAGCATCAGCAATTAAATCATAGTCTGAAGTGGGTTTTGAGAGACTATAAAGAGATCAAATTGTTCCGGCAATGGAAAAAGGGGCATCACACTTGAAACAGAAAAAAAGAATCCCTACCTGCGAAGAACAACTTCATATATTATTGCGTTTATATGATACCTATATCAATTATTATATACCTAAGAATCTATTAGCTTTGTGTAGCGGTGGCCCTGCACCTTTAGCTAGAATATGAATGCTTATGACTATAACCTTTGAGAACAATAATGAAGTCATTGTATATGCCTTTGGGAAGATTATATCCTACGCCAGGACTCATCAGTATCTTTTTGTGATGCAAAGTATCTGGTGGATTTCATCCCTCATTGGGCTGAAACAAGGATTGAGTATATCCATCAATAACCTAAGGATACGATCGGCAATAACTCGAACACAATCAGACTTAGTTACAACAGTTTGAATTCATCCTGACCGGCAGTCTCGGATAATAGACCCAAGCATTGAGTCCGAAGCGGGTAGCAGATTGGATTCGGGTTGAGAATATCGAGTGGAATATATTCCTAAGGACTGTAGCCAGTTTTTACAAGACTCAGAGTTGAATCGAAGAATGTTCACTCAACAGTCAATGGGTTGCATTACCAGATCCAACGCCAAAGCTCATAAGTAAAGGACCTACAAATCTCAGGTGCAAGGGATTGATAAGAAGGAGATTTGGCGTCGAGCCGTAGCGGAAGAGTGTCAACACTGCACCTGGCCTTTGAATAGTAAAGGAGGCCATCAAACGACGGATTGCCGGTGAACCGTACACAAGAAGACAGAGATGGCACCCAGGTTACATACCTTGATCAGGGATTAAAGTAATACGATCTACAGCCATGTACCTAGTGTGTACTCGTGGAATATAGTTACATAGGGTGAAGCACCCCCGTAACATTACGCTTCTGATAAGAATCAGGCCATCCACTGCATGATATCATGTTAGACAGTGTGTCAGATGGAACTTGAACTTAGACATCTCGCAATGCATTTGCATCAGTAGTTGGAACCTCTGCCAATCTTCGCTGGTAGTGCTTATCCCAAATTAATGCCTCACCTTAAAGGCCATTTGGCTTGCGTTATAGATTTAATTGGCGACCAACTGATACTATGCCAACTTAAAACTTGACCCGTCAGCTCATAATGTATGAGTCTGACATTGCATTGCAAACTAACTTAAACCAATGGGCGGGGTTGCATCAGGCCTCTTACCATCAGCCAACATCATAATTCCCTCAGTCACGTTATTGTTAGGCCGAGACTGTCTCTTCGGCCGGGGAGTACCCCGATTACACTTATTGCCATAAGCATTTAGGCTGAGATCCCATTTACACCCATATTGACAATCGACTTCTGTGTCTGTCTAGACATATCCAGCTAGTATCAGGAATAATGAATGTACTTAGAAACCGTAAGCACGGCCGATACCAAGTATCTCCGCTGAGGCAACACAGCTGAATCATCTGAAGTGAATTCGCTCAGTAACTTAATGACTTATCCAATCAACACCTGATTCTTATGTATCCCTGTGCAAGGACATACAACTGGCCCACATGCGATGCCATGTCAAGGGGTTGTGCATATCAGGTGACTGGACCGAGAGTAACTCCATGACATGCATTCATATTGCGATCGCAAGTACCAATATCACTGATAAAGGAGAACACCTAACATCACCCCCTTCTCTAGGACTGGTGACCTCAACGGTGCTCCATCATAACAAGTAGAAAGCAAAAGATCCCACTCAATGTACCAAAGAAATAATTCCAATACTAATAAAAAATCAAAGTAAAAAAATAAACATCAGCTATTTATCGTTTCTACTTTCCAAAATGCCAGTCTCTTTCAACAGATGGATTCTTACCGCAATATTCTTTCAACAAATCCAGTAAATATTCTACCACATTTTCATACGTTTGCCACGTATTTTCATCATGCAAATATCCTTCCCACTTGTTCCGCCTTTGGTGTTACACGTATACTTCCGGGATCATAAGGGATCACTCGATAATCCAAATATGGATACTCGATCTGAACTCATGAAGTATCACTCGGATTTCCTAATTGGATCAACCTTCCGGATCTGTTTACCTATTGGTAATGTCTTCATTACCCTACCTTCATATCAATAGACCAACGACAGTGATTGAGCCGAGCACAATTAAGATAGTCTTTATCTTTATGCCGGTATTGATTATATGATCTCTATTGTCAATGGCTATTCCTTATTGGCAGGAAACCTTATTCCTAGACACTGAACAAATGACTATTCTCTCATGCTCCAATGGTTTAGTCCTAGGGAGATGAGGTGTCGTCAACACCAAACCATTATGACATCCCGAGATATACAGAGTCATATACGAGATAAGTCAATAACCAATGATTGATACTAGAGTCCTGTCGAACGAATAAACTTGTATGAATCAACCCTTACTTCGACCACACCTTCTTGGTCTGGTGCAAATGGGACTTACGATTCATATGTCCTGAGTGGCGCGGGATATTCTCCGTTCAATATATGGCAAAACAGCTCAGTTGCAGAATACTGAATATTTGGCTCCAATAAAGCGTAGTCAAATTAAGGGTTCTGTCGTTTGCCGAAATCATTAAACCGTTACGTACCCGGTGGGTATATGAGAGGGCACTCTCACTGGCTCTTGGTGACATGAACCTATTAGTTGATAATTGGCTTCAGATAAGCTCGTATTCATGCGAGGTATCGCCAATAGCAATAGTGTCGCAATATGAGCTTATTACCTTGATGACGTAGTTAATACTCATGAGAGTTAGAACTCGACAAATCAATGGTAGAAAGCAAGGATGACAAAGGCAGTCGTGAATGAAAACTCCAAAACAGGCTTTGGCAGTCTTAGGATTATTAAGGGTGTGGATCGTCTGATATATATCAGCGGTACCGACATGGAGTAAGGACATCGATAACAGTTCTGTCGAACATACAATCTACATTCAGATTGATCTACGGATACCTATTGACCTTCTCGACCTGGAGGTTAAGCCTTAACTTTATTCCCGTGTATTATCTATTAGTTCTGTATTGGAGTCAACAAGGATACTTCTCCCTTGAAGTCCAGAGTTGGACGTTCCTCTTCAGTTCTATATCACGGATAAACCTATCACTCTTTATACTTGGTTATTCTTAGTACCTTCATTGAAGCAAGTAGTTGATCGGGAAGAGAGCAAGACAATACTTTCGAGTCCGAAGAACCAGCCCGATAATGTGGTGGTTTGAAGGATACTCTTGAGTCGGCACTACTCCTTCTGCTGAGGCGAAACTACTTTGCTGTTTCGTATAAGACAAGTTGATACTTGGAGTCGTTGCACTTGAGGACAGGCAGTCCTTGGTACACATGCCGATTGCCGGGCCGATACTCTTGAGTCCGAATGAAGTCTGAAGACTGACACGATAGTTTGTTAGTTAGAGGATCTTCTGAGTAGGATACACTTGAATCGTGTGCTCCAGTACATTGATAGCGTAAAGACGATACTCCTTAGTCGATACTATCTTTCGGGAGCAGAGAACGGAAAAGTTACCTTGTTACCTTGGGTGGCAATCCTATACGCATCCTGAGTGAGGCTTTAATCATTCTTCTCTTTATTAGTCCAGAAGTCATTAAGGGCGTTTATTGATTAGGACTTAGGGTGAATCTCCCGGTGTTACACCACTTAACTAAATAAACCTACTTTCTTGAATCATCATGGGGAGGCGAACCAGCAATAATCGACTCCATCTTCCATTCTACATCGTCAACTTCTATCTTCACTACATACTTTTTTTGATCAGTTCCTCAATACCGCTCTAGCAATGCGAGATTGCATGTGGGATGAATTTTCCATGAATCTGGTAACTTAACTGTACAATATCGTCCATTTTTTCCCACTGCGATAACTTTGAAAGGTCGATACATGTTATGGGGGTGTTTAGATCCCAATAATCAATACAATATTGATTAAATCTGAATACAGCCTCCTATCTAATTACTCTTTCTCTCCTCGTTTCTTCCTGAAACTCAACCTCTTGCCATCGTCTTGCAAGAGCTTACAAATTGAACCGTCTCCAGCAACCGTCTCATACCGAGATGTAGATCAAACCTCGTCCTCGAGTAACCACTCCTCGGAAAATTCCTTCAATGAGAATGCGCCGGTGTTGAGATATCATAACACCTGATATCTGATATTCTCGGACTAGCAGAAAAGAAAAACCACCCAGTAGATGTGCATCAAAAGGTTCTCTTTCAATTGAAAAAGAAGATTGCCGAAACAGTTGACCCTTCTTCTGCAGTGTGAACTCCGCAGGTGTATAATGATGTCCAGGCATATAGCACCCAGTCACGAGTATGTATGAGAGAAGTAATGGTTTCAGATACATTGAATTCTTAATAATATTTTAAGATTGTTTTCGATGCTTCTGTGTTGGTTCCTTTCTAATTCCTGCGACTACACTGTCTTCTTATATAGCAACGTCCTGGGCCCCCATGCCCAGTTGCTACAATACTCATGATAACCTTATCACAACCTCGCGCCGCTATCGCTCAGTGCTATCACGCCAACATATCAACAGACTTGAACTTAAACATCTTGCAATCGTACAAGTCAGAAGTTGGAACATCTACCAATCACGTTGATAATGCTTATAGCCTCTTGAATCCCACATGCAGATGAGTTATATAATTGCATCATAGATTTACTCGGTGACCAACCGATACTATGCCAACTGAGAATATTGACATGTAAGCTCGTATCCGATATGAGGTTAAATTCCTATCCAGACCACTCAAGCCAATGAGCAGTATTCCCTCTAGGCATGAGTCTACATCAGTATTCCCTAACTTATGTCATGCTAAGGTTGAGACTGTTCTCCTGACCGGAACGTGCCACACTTGATTCTAGCCCGTTACAGATAGGAGTGAAGAGTCCCCTTCATCGCATTTGACTATCAACTGCCGTGCATGACCATCATGCATGTCCCGCAAAGGTTCTGGGCGTGCACGAAGATATATACTATCAGTGCTGCTAGTTACCTCGGTAACTCCAGTCTGATAGGATTGCTGCGCATTCTGCGTGCAACACCAGGTTCGTTCTTACTCTTCGCGCGACCAATATGAACTCCCGAGAAGGAGCATATTACCAATCACATGAATAATACATGCATCGGTGTTATGCATATCATAGATATGTATGCATCTGGTATCCATACTCAAGTATCATTATTGCTGCTAAAGGACAACCTCTAACAATACATTTTATCCACCAATTTCTTGCAACGATGTTTTGCTCACATATTTTTTCGCATTAAACATAACCAGTTCTCCCTTCTTGAACAGTTCTATCGATTTCCTCTGCTAGTCATAAATCTTCTCCATGGCTTCAATACAACTGTGCTAATTGATCGGATAGTGTAAAATATACCGCCGTGATATTATGTCTGTATAACTCAGACGTGGCATTCCTGAACTGAATCTCTGTATGCCAATTTGTAAAAGGTTCATACCTATAATTTGCATAAAGGGGCCAAATCTTTGTTGCAGAGTGTTTCAAATTATTGTATGCATATTCTACCATGGCTAACATGGAAGCCCAATCATTTCATTGATAGTTACAATAGGACCTTTAGTAACATTCTAGGACCTGGTTTATTCTTTCCGTTTGTCCGTCCGACTGAGGGTGATAAGCCGTGCTCATACTTCATTTATTTCCCAAATAGTGGTAAAGATCAGTAAAGAATTGTCCCGTAAATGTTCCGTCACTATCCAAAACCACATCCTCCAGAAACCCTTAATACTTCCATGCTTTCTGAAAATAGGCCCAAGCAACAGTCAGAGAATCTTTCTTTGTTATTGAAACGAAGTGAGCCATCTTTGTTAATCAATTGACAACTACTGATATCAATGTTGCTTCTTCTAACTCCGGTTGGTCAGGAATAATGTCTCTACTAGTATGGGTCGATGGCATACATGCCATCTCCAATGGGTGTAGCAGGCCGTACTTAGCAAGTCGTGGACTGTTTATTCGGTGACAATTTTCACACTCATTGGAATATTTGCGCACAACATTTTCCATATTTGGCCAATAGAAATTTCTGGTTATTAATTCCATGGTTCTTTCTGGTGCAAAATATTGTGCCACCTTCGAATCATGCTCTGAATCCGTAATCCTTTTCCTCAATTGTTGTCGCACATATAGTGTATTTTTCCAACACAGAATCTCATCGTGGATCACATATTCTTTATCCACGTGACCCTCAGAACTGAGTTAACTACAGAGTGTTCTATAATCTTGGTCCAGCATTGCTTTTTCCTCAATTGGTTCCATTGTATCTGGTAACAGATGCTCGATGTCAAATGCTCCTATCTTGATAACTTCAATTTAGTGATCCTCTATTTGTGTGGATCCAACTTCTAACCATTGCTGTTTTCGTAACATTGTTTGGTTTCCGGCGGCTGTCATACAAGCCTCTCTAGAGGTGAATGCGGGGCACATAGAAGGCATGTCTGCTTTAAGGTTTCCGGAGCACTTTTGGTTGAATAAATCTCAATTGAAAGACTGTAGTTCTTCCACCCATCTTGCTTGTTACCTGTTTATAGAAACAGCAGTTTTGAAATAGGTTAAGTTTTGATGATCGGAGTAGACAATCCTTTTATGTTCCGCTCTTTGCAGAAAATGCCTCCATTTCCTTCAAGAGAATACAATAGCTAGCATTTCTTTATCAAAAATTTCATAGTTGTGTTCGGCAGGCAATAATTATCAAGTTATAAAACTGAGCCGAAAGAACTTGCCATCTTCGAACTTTTGCGAAGTTATAACAGCAATTGCGAAATCTGAGGCATCAGTTTTTACTAAGGCGGGGCCGATTGGGGTCATAATGGCTTAGGATAGGAGATTTTCCGGATGTAAAAAGAATCATCATTTTGAGGATTGCTGACTCTTGGGCCTCTCCCCAAATTATATCCTTATCCTTACCTCTCAAGAGAATTGGAAAGACAATGGCTGCATTTCCTGGAACAAATTGATGATTAACGTTCCATAACCCCATCAGTTGTTGAACTTTATTCTTAGTAGTTGGTCGGGGCCAATTGGTAATTGGCTTAGCCTTCTCACGATCCATGCGTAACCGCGACCCACTGACTATAGATCCTAAGAAAGGAACTTCCATCGCATCAAATACGCATTTATCAATTTCAACACTCATATAATAATCCATAAGTATTTGAAATACTTCAGATACCTGTTCATGGTGCTTTTCACTTGATCCTTGTATGGCATTAAGAATATCATCGATCTATGCCACTACTAGCATTTCTCCATCATCATCAATAGCAAGCTGTATATCGATACCAAGTTCCATGCCGAGGAATCCTCATTATCTTTGATTGGTTTCTCTTTGAACAGTTGCTTGGGCATTGGTCAATCCAAAAGGCATAACCATATATTTGTAGAGGCCAAATGTGGTCCAAAAAGCTGTGAACTTTTCATGACCCATTCCCTTTCTCATAAGATGAAATCCTGCTTGCCTATCAATTTTGGTAATGCAGTCTGAGTCTCTTATTTTCCTACATAACTCATACATAATTGGTATGTGTTTTGTCCTTTTTCGTATGGTCGTTTAGATGCCTGTCATCGACACACAACTGAAGACCTTTCCCATTAGGTTTAGGGACAATCAATATCAGACTTCCTTTCTGAACTGCTGAATGGTCGAATTTTCTTCTCCTTAATCATTTTCTCAAGATATTGAACCAATATTATTTCTTCTTCTTGAGACACTTGATAAATGGGTCTCATCCATAATTTATCTTCCAAAGTTGTGAGTTCAATGCGATGATCACATCCCCTACTATAAGGTAAATGTTCGCCATGTTCCAGATCGAATAACAACAAAAACCTGTGATATTGTTTCCGTAACCTGGTGAGCATTGAAGGCGTCTTTTGAGCTAGAGATTCAATATGTATACCATCATTATTCAACAATACTATCTTATCGTAAGTAATAGAGTATTCCGGATAGATTTTACCGAGTCAGTAGCATTGACTATCGCAATGCGGAAAATGTAAATTCAAAGTTGTGATGCCACAGGCTTTATGTTTTTGGAATACCATGCAGGTATTAAACAATTGTAATCTGACGAAGTCTTCAGTACTTCAAACGAATGATCATCCTCATTGTAAGAACAATGATATCTGAAAGAAATGCCTAAGGGTATCATGAATAGCCCTTCAGGAATAATATCTCTTCCAGTAACATCTGCCGATTTAACCCTCTTCGGTCTTCTAGCCACAAGTATCATTCGCAGCTTCGGGTGACAAAACAAACCAAGTACTTCCGAGATGCAGCATACATTGTAGCGGAAAATAGCAACCATTGGAATTGACAAAGAACTGATAAATATGTCATCGTCCAAGATTTGTTGCGGATACTTTGTGTAAGTTCTTTGTATTTCGGTATGATTCACAGAAAACATAATTGGATGATGTGTTTTGTTTTTTGGTGGTATGATCAAACAGATCAATGGCTTTATGTTTCGTCATAGCTATCCTTTTGACAATAGCGTATCCACATTGGGATAAAAATTGGGGTTATAATGTGATGATGTATAATAGTGGTATTCTTATCACCTTCCTGACCAGCAGTTTCGACCTTTCAGTCATCCTCAGAAGGGAAAAATAACACAGAAAACGTCTTCCAATGGTAGATTGGTGTGTTAAAAGATTTGTTTTCAACCTATATGCCAAATACTGCTTACTTACTATCTGATCAGTCAGAATCCCACCAGTTCTTCACAACCCCTGATACCTGATCCTCTTCGGAATCCTGTTGATTCTGGTTATCAAATTCTTCCACACACGCATCACTTTCGAAGGAATTTTCTTCTGATTCGTTTTCATCTGAAGATTCCTCATCAGACATATTAGAACCATCCTTATCTGTCGTATACAGATCTATCTCTGAATCTTCTTACTGATAATAAGTGCCTACCTTGAGTTTCTGGTATTCCTTGGGTTTGGGGAATGGCGCCGGTCCTACTTCTTTCCTACCCCATCGAAAGCAATCCATTGTATGATGGACTCCATTCCGGTCTCTGGGCCAAGCGCATGTTTAACATTCCCCCGCTGCCTTTCTTCTGTCTAACTCGGATTTATCCATTCCTTCAGTCTGTACTGCATAAGTTTTACTTGACTTATTTCTGGGCTTGAATTTTCCCCCAGACTGATTATTCCAGTTATTCATTCGTCCTTGAAATTTCTTTTTAAACTTCCCTGGTTTATCAAAACAAGTTTCCTGTTCTAACTGACACCTGCTTTGTGTTTCTGTCAGGACTTCCAAAATTGGTTTCCTGAGTCCTAGATTCTTTCTACCTTCTTCCCATTTTTCTGCAGTTCTTCCTGCATTGGTAATAATATTCATAATTTCATCATCAGTTTTACCAGTTAGACTGACTGTGTGCATGTGTTCTAAAACCTTAAGTGCATCAGCAAGATGTAAATCGGTCCTGAAGTAACACACAATCCTCCCAGACACTCCAGATGACTTCACTGGTGCTTCTAAGTACTTCAAGATCCTCCCATACCCCCCTGGAGCTAAGCAAAGTGCTCTCGGACTCTGCAAGAGCATTTTCAGATGCTCCTAACAGCACCTGCAGTTATGGAGGTGTATTCAGGATGCTCCAAGATTTGACTTATAGAATAGTGAAATTTTGGAGCTCCTGGGACCGCTTGGTAGATCTGCGGGAGACTTCAAGAGAAGCTGAGACTGCTGCGCCCCACTGCGGAAAACATTGAGAGCAGCCGAGACCGCTGCACAGCTCTGCACTTTGTGCCGTATTCCTACAGCAGTTGTTCATACATAACTATAAGGCATTTCGTCTTTGTTACAGTCACAAGATTCGCAACACCATAATCTGGCATGGATCATTTCAGTCTCACTATATATATACATACGGTCAATCTGGCCGCAGATGGTACTAGAGCATAATCAGAGGAGCACCTGGACATGCCCATTGAGAAAACTTAGAGATGCACCACTTAGAGGCCGTTGTGGTGAAACGATGGAGCTAGAAGGCAGAGAGCCCACCATCAACACTCCACTGCTGTTACAGGGGTGCTTAATCCCAATACTCAATACAACATTTATTGAATTAAGTACAACCGCCTATCTATTTTCCTTTTCTCTCCACGTTTCTTCCTGAAACTCAACCTCTTACCCTCATCTTGCATGAGCTTCAACGTTGTACAGTCTGCAACACCCATCTCTGATGTCGACATAAATCAGGCTTCATCCTTGACTAACCAGTCTTCCTAAAATTCCTCCAACGGTAGTGCGCCGGTGTTGTGATATCTCGGCACCAGGTATTCGATCTTCTCGTACTCGCAAAAAAGAAAAACCACCCGGTAGATGTGGGTTGAATGGGCCTCTTCCAAGTGAACAAGAAGATTACCGAAAGACTTGACTCTCTGTTGCAGTGCGTACTCGGCAGGTGTATATGGATGTCCAGGCATACAGAGCCCAGTCATGTGTATTTATGAGAGAAGTAATATTTGTAAAGTAGAAAGAATTCTGAATAATAGTTTAAGATCATCTTCGGTGTTCTGATTGCTGATTGTGGATTGCTGTTGATACTTTTTCTTCTCATCGCCGGAGTGACGCCATGTCTTCATAGTTGTCTTCAAGGGTTTGTACGCCTATACTTCGACACAATGACTACAATGCTCATGATAGCGTTACCGCAGTCACGCCATGCACCCGGTGATAACATTCCACGCATCCCAGTAGGTTATCATGTCCATGCAGGTAAGATATTAGAGTGTTACGCTCCTGATAAGAATCAGGCGATCCATCGCATGATATCATGTCAGACAATGTGTCTGATGAAACTTGAACTTAGAAATCATGCTGTCCATGTGAGCCAGTAGGTGGAATATCTTACGATCTTTGTCTGTAGTGCTTATGACACATTAATCCCCGACCCTAAAGGCTAATCGGCCTGTGTCATAGATTTAATTGGTGACCAACCGATACTATGCCAATGTAGAACATGACACGTCAGCTCGGATCGAATATGAGTCTTGCGTTGCAATGCCTACTAACTCAAAGAGCAGGGTTGCTTCAGGTCTCTTATCATCAACCAATGTCACAATTCCCTCAGTCACGTCATGCTTAGGCTGAGACCATTCACTTTAACCAGGGACTGCCCTGCTAACTCTCATCGCCTGAGGCAATAAGACAGGGATCCCACTTGATCACATATTGACTATCGACAACTGTGTCTTGAAAGACAAGTTCCGCTGGGTTCAGGAATAATGAATGTGGTTGAAAACTTTGCGTACGGCCGATACAGAGTATATCTGCTATGGCTCCATAGCTGCATCATCTTAAGTGAAATGGCTAAGCCATAGCTTATTCAATCAACATGCGATCCTCATGTATCCCACCTACAGGACATAAGACTGGCTTACTAGCAACGTCACGAAAAGGTGTTTTGCATGTCATGTGACTTGACCGAGAGTAACTCTGTAACATGTATTCATATAACTATCTCAAGTCCCATTATCGGTGTTTAGGGAGAACCCCTAACATCACCCCCTTCTCTAGGACTGGTGACCTCCACGGTGCTCCATCCTGACAAGTAGAAATGCAAAAGATACCACTCAATGTACCAAAGGAGAATAATAAATAAAAAAAATAGAATAAACAAAATTTGCAAAATCTTTATCGTTTTTTCTTGCCATAACGTCCATCTCTTTCAATCAATGGATTCTTACCGTAATAATCTTTTAACAGATCCAATGAACATTCCAACACATTCACGTATGATTCCCATGTGTTCTCATCATGCGAAGATCCTTTCCATTTCACCAAATACACATGCTTTATCAGATCATCGTCTGAAGGCCCGCTGGCAATCATCGATTCCATTTTCCATCCCCCAAGATCAGCTTCTATTTCGCCTACTTGTTCTTTTGGGTCAGATCCTTGATATTGCTCTAACAGTGAAATGTTGAATGTCGGATGAATCTTCCAATACTATGGCAGTTTGACCTTACCATACCTTCTGTTCTTTCCTGTTGCACCAACTTCAAACAGCCCATACATCTTATCTTCCAACTTCTTGCAATGATGTTTAGCGCGAATGTTTCTTCCGTTAAGCATCACTAATTCTCCTTTCTTAATTGGTTCTATTGACTTCTGCTTCTTGTCGTAATACTTCCACATCGCTTCGATTGAATATTCCCATTGTGTTGATAGCTTTGTATGAACTGAGTTCATATAATGTCCATATAATTGTGAAGCCGGATTCTTAAACTGGATCTCTGTAGGCCAATTCGTTTGAGGCTGGAATCCATAATTCGCATAAAACGGGGAAATATTCATTGCCGAATGCTTCGAATTATTATTATATGCATATTTCCCCATGGCTAACATTGCCGCCCAGTCGTTCGGTTCATTGTTACAATCAGACTGCAGATAACCTTGAATAACTTGGTTTATCCTTTCAGTCTGGCCATCCGACTGTGGTTGATAAGCTGTACTCAGATTCTTTTAATGCCTAGGTAATCGTATAAATCGGTCAACAATTGTACCCTGAACGTCCCATCTCGGTCCGACACTACATCCTCAGGAAAACCGTGGTACTTCCATATGTTCTCCAGTTATGCCAGGGCTACCGTTGGTGAATTCTTTTTCTTTATGGGAATGAAGTGCGCCATGTTTATAAAACGATCCACAACCATGAGTATTATTGTTGCCCCCTCAGACTCAGGTAAGTCAGTAATAAAATCCATACTGATATGCATCCATGGTTTACTCGCCATCTCGAGTGGATGTAACTGCCCGTGTTATGCATGTTGGGGTGCTTTTGTTCGCTGGCAGTTATCGCACTTATTGCAATAACTCCTAATATGTTTTTCCATATTTGGCCATTAAAAATTTCTCGACAGCAATTCCATAGTTTGTTCTCTTCCAAAATGTCCTACCACGTTGGAATCATGCGCTGATTCCATATTTCTCTGCCATAACCCATTCGGTATATATACTGTATTCAATTAGCAGAGTATCTCACCATGGATTCCGTATTCTTTATGCACATTGCCTCCTGATTTGAGCTGTTTGCATGTCGCCCTGCAGTCTTCATCTGGCATTGCTTTTTCCCTAATACGTTCCTTTGCTTCTGGCAATAACTGCTCAACGTCCATTGCTCCAATACTCATGACCTCGATATCATCTTCCTCAATTTGCATAGCTCCAACTTCCAACCATAGTTCCAGTCGTAACAGCATTTGGTTCCCGGTCGCTGTTGTACCCCCTTCTCTAGAGGTGAACGCCAGGCACCTAGAAAGCGTATCTGCTTTAAGATTCGAAGAACCCTTCTGATAAATCAAATCAAAATTAAAAGTTTGTAATTCTTCTGCCCATCGTGCCTGTCGTCTGTTTAACGAAACAGCTATCTTGAAATAAGTCAAATCCTGATGGTCGGAGTAGACAATTGTTGTATGCTGAGCTCCGTGAAGGAAGTGCCTCCATTTCTGCAACAAAAATACAAAGGCCAACATTTCCTTATCAACGACATCGTAATTGAGTTCGGCAGGCAACAATTCCCTTAATATAAAGCTTTCTGGACATAGCCCACCATCTTCGAACTTCTGTGAAAGCATTCCTGCATATGCCAAATCCGAGGCATTTGTTTCGACCAAAGCAGGTCAATTATGATCGTAGTGTTGAAGAATAGGAGTTTTGCCTGAAGTAAACAAAACAGTAATTTTCAAACAGACAGCCTCTTGGGCATTGCCCTACGATATATCCTTTTCCTTTCCTCTGAGAAAGTCCGTAATTGGGGATACTATTGCTGCATATCCTGGCACAAATCTCTGATAAAAATTCCATAAGCCCAATAGTTGTTGAACCTCTTTGTTATTAGTGGGCTGAGGCCAGGTAACTATAACCTTCGCTTTGTCGGGATCCATCTGTAACCGTGATCCGGTGACTATAAATCATAAAAATCGAACTTCTTTTGCATCAAATATGCATTTGTCAATTTCAACACACAAGGTTGTCCATTTGTAGTTGAAATAATTTGGAAACCTGCTTATGATGCTTTTCGAGCGACCCTTTGTGGCAATTATGATATCATCCATATATGCCACGACTACCATTCCTCCGTCTTCATCGATAGGTATCTGTGTATCAATGAGCAGTTTCATACCGAGCAGCGGCTGCAATATTCAATTCATTTCTCTTTGGACAGTTGTGAGGGCATTGATCAATCCGAATGGCATAAACAGGTACTTGTATAGACCGAACCTGGTTCGAAAGGCCGTAATGTTTTCGTGACCCATAACAATCCGCATTAAATGGAATCCTGCCAGCATATCTATTTTAGAAATAAAATTGTAGTTTCTAATTTTCCTTGATAATTCGTCCATAATGGGAAGTGGCATTTTATCTTTTCTCGTATGATTGTTAAGATGTCGGTAAGCAACACACAACCGAAGTCCCTTTCCATTGGGTTTGGGAACAAACAACATTGAACTTCCCACTGAACTGCTAGATGGTCGAATTTTCTTCTCCTTGATCATTTTCTGGAAATATTGAACCAATAATTTTTCCTCTTCTTGATATAACTGCTAAATAGGTCCCATACGTAATTTATCTTCTGAAGTAATAAGTTCAATTTAATGATCGCATCCCCTGCTATCAGGTAACTTTTCAGCATGTTCCGGATTGCACAATAATATGGACATATGATATTGTTTTGATAACCGTACAAACATAGATGGTGTGCTTTGAACCAAAGATTTTATATGTACACCATCTTTATTAAGTGCTACTCTGTTATCATAAGTAATTGAATATTGCGGTTGTATTTTCTTATGTCCATAACAGTGTGAGCCACGATGGGAGAAATGTAGATGGGAAGTTGTAGTCTCTCGAGCCTTATGTTTTTCCAAATACCATGCCAGTGTTACGTGGGTAACAACACCTATTAAAGATACTTCTTTTTTGCTGAAAGTACTTTTAGATGCATAAGGCCGTAGATCCTATCCTTACAATGAGTCGTCTGAAGACTCCTCGGAACTAATGGCGTCCGAGCTAGCTTCCTGAACAATAGGCTGCTGCTGATATTTCTTAGATTTAGGGAATGCTGCTGTCCCTTCTACTAACTTAATGGGTCTATTGCAATCCTTAACCCTATGGAAACCTTTCCTATCGGCGGGCCAAGCGCATCGGAGGCACTCGCCTGCTTCCTTGCGTCTTTGAATCTCAGGCTCGTCAATAACAGCTGTCTTAGACTTTTTCTGTACAGGCCTGGTTCGCCTGATTCGCTGTGACCGATCCTTCTTATATAATCGCTTCTTGGAAATAGGCGTAGGATTGATTAAGCCGGTAAGAGTTTTCCCTGTTGCTTTAAGGGCGGCGATATTTCGTAACCGTTGAGAGTCCTTAAGATACTCTTCACACTCTTTGAGTATTTTATCCTGATGGTCTTCCTTTGATCCCTGATCTTTCGAGTCTTGAATCTCCGTAGTATTCTGGATTGCGGGTTCGCTGACTTCCTTGGTCCCTTGTTCTTTTCCAACAGTCGTTCGTCCGTTGCAATTATCAATATGCTTAACCAGACTTTCTTCGAGACCGATAAGACCTGCTAGCCACCACACACACTGCGCCACGAATATTTGCCGAGACTTCCTGGCGTAGGATATGATTCTTTTGAGAGCATACACAAAAACGTCGTTATCGTTTTCGAATGTAATAGTCATTCGAAGGTATTGTGAATCCAAGGTGCGGGGCTGCCGCTACACAAAGCTAATAGATTCTAGGTATAGATATAATAGGTATAGGTATTATAAAAACGCAATTATAAATGAGGATATTTCTCCGCTGGTAGGTATCGTTCTTCTCGTAGCTATTCGAGCTTATCCTCCTCATTACCGGAACAATGTCATCTCCTTTATAGCGAGTGCCCTACTACCTTCGGCCCAAGTCCTTGACACCACGCTATGATTAAATCCCTCAATGATAGTCCCTTATCTGTGGGTCTTATTGGCGATGCCCGGTAGATATCCTTGCAGCTTATTTGTTGGCGCCTAGCGGAAGTACTCGCGCATCCCCATAGGAGACACGTATCATTTCGCTCATCAATCAGACCATAACTTTCAACTTTGACGTCATCATTTCGATAGGTGGTAGTCGGTAGTTGGAACGTGCCCCGCACGTCTCTGCCTTTGATATCATCTCTGACAGCTAATAGTCTTATCGGGCGCCGTAGCCGGTGCTATGCCAACGTAGAATTTATGCGCGTTAATCCAAGTTAACCATTGCAGTGACAACTCCTCAACTCAATGCCGGATTACCGCTTTAGGCTGATTGCCAACGCCATTATCCCCTCAGTTCTTTGCGTAAAGGTGTTCATAATCCGAGTGTGCCGCGCATCCAATTAACGAAACCGCAGAGCTCTTTGTCCCGCGACTGCCGTGTACTTCGTACAACCGCATAGTATCTAAGAATGAATCTGGTTGAAAACAACATGCACAACGGGAGTGTACCTGGCAGTTGCTGCATCGTCAAATCAGCTGCCGCAGCGTTTGCTTTCAATGACTCCGCTAAGCCACCTTGTGACTTATCCAATCGAGATGTGCTTAGCAAAACCCCCGCTAAAGGATTTTACCACATGGTGATAACCGCAAGGTTTTACCCGAACCATTAACACTGCTAAGGGCGAACCCCTAACAGCCAGAATATGGTAATCATAATCTTTAGAGGTTGGCATTACCTCAAAAGCATGATCATCAAGATCATAGAAATGCTGGTTTCCAAACGATAATCCTAACGAAACTGTTTTAAGTCCTTCTGTAAGAATTTCTCATCCAGTAACATCCTCAGATGTAACTCGTATTGTCTGCCTTACAACTGGTATATTAAAAGCCTTAGCAGCGTTTGGTGAAATAAGCTAGTACTTCCTAAATACAGCGTACATCATAATGGGTAATAATGATTATCGTGATCAGTAAAAAATTTGGCAATCGGTCTCTTCCCGATTTCTGTAGGTGATACTTTTGTAATCTTCTTATATCTTGAAAACTCATAATAGACGTAATCGGTAGAAATGTTTGATTTCTTGGGGAGAGAACCAAGCTAGTCAGGTGCTTTTCGTTTTGTCATTGCAATCCTTTCGACAATAGCGTATCCACAATGGGAAAATAACGGAAAAATTGGTGTATTGTAATTATGGCATAGTATTTATATCCCCATACTGACCAGCAGTTGCGACCTTCCGGTAATCCTCAGAAGGGAAATAATAACATACGAAGTGGTTTTCCAATCGCAGATTGGTATGTCCAAATATTCTTATGCCACGTTAAGCTGAATATGGCTTACTCATCATCATCACTATCTAAATCCCACCAGTTTTTCTCCGTTTCTGGTTCTACTTCCTCAGAATCCTGTTCTTCTTCAAAATCCTCATGTACTTCCTCTGGATCCTCTGGTTCTGGAATATCCTCGTCCAAATATTGTTCAAAGTCACAATCCCCTGACTCATCTATCATATACAGAACAATTTTGGACTCAGATTCTTCCTCCTGATTATACGCTCCAACCTTGAGCATCTGGTATTCTTTCTCCTTTGGAAAAGGTGCAATTCCATATCTTTTCAGGCCCATTGGAAACAATCCATTCTTTTATGAGCACCTTTTCGATCCCAATGCCAAGCACACCTCTGACATTCTCCTGCCACCTTTGTTCTGTCCAACTCAGACTTATCAATTCCTTCCGTTTGTTCCACACAAGTCTTATTTGACTTATTCTTTTGTTTAAACTTCCTGTTATTGTTTTTCAACCCTTCGCCGGAACAATTATTGCTGCGTTGTCCATGACACCTAGTTTTAAAGGTTTTTGGTGCATCGAAAGGTGTTTCCTTATCTAACTGAGTGCTTTTCTGAGATTCCTTGTGCATACTAGAAATGGGTTTCCTCACACCCGAATTTTTTCTCGCTGCTTCCCATTGTTCTCCAGTTCTTCCGGTGTTGGTAACAATCCTGATGATTTCATCATCAGTTTTTCATATTAAATTGACTGTATGCATTTGCTCAAAAATCTTGTATGGTAGTTGGTCGAGGATAATCTTCTTCAATGCCGCTCCGGAAACCATAGCCTTATCATTATGCATTTGGATTTGTGTAAACAGATCTCGAATACACCCATCATATCTGACTTTTTCGAAATCTGCATAGGCTTTATCCTAAGCGTCCTTAACCTCAATTTGTAACTTCAACGCTTGAGCACAACCCGGTATTGACTTTGGATGTTTCCCAGTTGAAGTCCCCTTTATCCATTGAATATGCCAGCCAGCGACATACCTATCTATGAATGAACCGATCTAATCAATGCTTTGTTCATCTTTAGGAAACTTCCCGGGTTGATCATGGATATATACTTTCACCATTATCCACATCAGCAAAATGTATTTTAGTCACTGGAAGCCTCCAGGAGTGTCTGAGAGGATGTGGAGTGAAAACTTAGATGCGTCAATTTCAGGAGAGTATTAGACCCTAGGAGGGCATTCCTGCCGGCCTTCAGAGTAACTGGGAGCGCAGGCAACAAGACTAGGAGCACCGACGACAAGCCTGGGAGCACCGACGACAAGCCTGGGAGCACCGATGACAAGCCTGCGAGCACCGACGACAAGCCTGCGAGCACCGACGAGAAGCCTGGGAGCACCGACGACAAGCCTGTGAGCACTTTGGAGAGCTGGCGACAAACCCGGGAGCACCGGCGACATGTCTGGGAGTACCTCGAATCACAGTAGAGCAGTCTGGGAAAAACAACATCTTCTTTGGGAACACTGCTGGTGTGCTTGGAAATCATTACTACTTATCGTTCAACGATTTTAAAACTCATGTATTCAGTTTGTATTCTCATCTATGTATGTATGCATCTATATAGCTACCCATCTACACACGGTATATCTGGACTGGCTGCAGGCGGTGCGTGAGAGCAATTCGAGGTGCACTTGAAAATGATGATCGAGTGAACTCAGAGATCCACTCCGAGGCCGTGATCGAGCGAGTTTGGAGATGCAATTGGAGATCGAGATTGAGTGAACTTAGAGATGCACTGGGAGCCCATGATCGAGCGAGTTTGGAGATGTACTTGGAGGCCAAGGTCGAGTGAACTCAGAGATGCACTTTGAGGCCGTCATCGAGCGAGTTTGGAAATGCAATTGGAGACCGAGATCAAGTGAACTCAGAGATGCACTTGGACACCGTGATCGAGCAAGTTTGGAGATGCACTGAGAGGGCGCGCTCAAGCGAGTTTGGAGATGCACGGGGAGGCCGCGATCAAGCTGTTAGGAGTTCTCCTTTAGCAGCGGTAATGATACATGTTTGAACAAAGCAGGTACATGTGACAAATCTTTTACGATGATCATATGCAAAACACCTACCTGCAAATACGTGAACACGTTTGTCAGTCAAGTGATACTTAGTGGGATTACACTTGAGCCGCGTGTTGATCAATTAGTAACGACTACGGTCGCACTAGCGGATTCAAATATGATGATGCAATTATGTCGCCATAACTGGGAAGTGAAAAATCTTCAGCAGTGCGCATAATTATTGGCCACACCTATTAAACCCTGTTTAGCGGGACAATGCATAGTAAAGTTGCGATAATGCAGAACTACATGCACAGCAGACGATATTGCAATATGCGAGTACGAGGGATCTGCGAGCTCACACGCTAAGTGGTGAGAGCACTTGCGGCACTCTCCAGTCTACGGAAGGTCGAGACCTAAGCATGCAGTGTCTGAGAGATTAATGGCATTGGCTGAAGATAAGAGGCCAGAAGCAAACAGGCTTATTGAGTTAAGACCGTATGTATTGCAACGTCATTGACGTGTCGGTATCTACGCTAGCGGAGTATCGGTTGGTCGCCGAATAAATCTCTGACGCAATGCCGAATAGCCAAATTAATGGTGAGGCAATCAATAATTAAGAGCTATGAATATTATATTGCGATAAGCACCTATAAGACTAGGGTCGTCGGATGTTCTAGCTACTGAACAAATGGGAAGCAAGATGTCGAACACGAGGTTGTGAGCTGTCATTATTTGCGTTTGATATCATGATCATGAGGACTGCCCGAGAGGGGACGTAACGTCTTAAAACGGCTCGTGCATGAACACGATAACCTAAGGGAATTCGTGGTACTATCAACGGAGTACTATAGATGCATCCGGCGATAAGCTACCAAGCAATAATGGTATCATGACGGTAACCCGAAGGCAAGCTTGACCTGAGGAGCCGATTATAAAAAGCTCACATTGTCTCCGACGATGGAAAGAACCAAGCTCTAGCAGCAATCCGCAGTCAGACATTACCAGTGAAGAACACCTTAAAATATTATTAAGAATTCTATCTATTCAAAATTACTTCCCTCATACATACTTGTGATTGGGCAACCTATGCTTGGACATCAATACACACAAGCCGAGTACGCACTACAGAAGGTTGTCGAGAGTTTCAGCAATTTGCTTTTCGAATTGGCCGAGCACCATTTAACCCACACCTACGCTGTGGTCTTTCGTTTCTGTCAACTTGAGAATATCGACTACCTGGTGCTGAGATATCTCAACACCAGAGCTTTACCTTATGAGGAATTTTCCGATGAGTGGTTATACGACGGGGAAGTCTAATCTTCGTCTATATCGGAGACGGAAATTGGCATCGCTTCAACTTGGAAACTTTGGAAGCGGCTGCCTTGGAATTGGCCAGGAGACAAGCGGACGCTCTTCAATAAAGGTCAAGAGGTAGAGTCTTAGGATAAGATGAGGAAAGAAAGAGAGTTTAGATAGGCGGCTGTATTTAGTCTAATAAATGTTGTATTGATTATTGGGACTTAAAATACCCCCGTAACACAAGCAAGTTTGGAGGTGAAATCATAATCACGATGATGCATAACCCTCCGGCAACAGTTGCACCGCGAGGTACTGACAATCTTGTATGAACATATTAAATATCGCGAAAAGCTTCTGCATGGTTACTATCATTAGTCAAATTATGGCATGAGGGTCTTCAAAAATATGAACTATGCACTTCAATAAACATATGGAGCGAGTACTGTCATCATTGCGCAGACTAACTGAATTGGGCAAGATACAAGTATGCTGGGAAATGATTTGTGATATGCCAAAGGAAGTGTGAACCGTGCGTCAAGTGCTCTTTGTCACATTCCCAACCATGGGTACACTGGACTTGACGCTTTTAAACAGCAATGCAACGACTCAAAGAACACTCTGGAACAGTACAGGAATGCCATATTTCTGGGAAACTACAATTTCATTTTTTTTGTGTTTGTGGGTACAATAAACTAAATAAATTTAATGAAGAAGATATAGTTTTTGCTGATGTATACTCTCCAGGTGTTGTTGGCAATTGTCTGGCTGCAGTCATGTCTATTTGGTGCTGGACAACTACCGGAACCTTCCATTTGGCAGTCCCCTACTTCATATTTCTCTCCTGGAAGTAGTTGGCTGCATCCCCCCATCCCAGTTGGATCATTTCGTGAAGCCTTATCTGCTTCTGCCGAAAACTCTTCATGTGGTGCTATACTGTTTTGGAGAATGTCCCCATCACCAGCCAGGTTCATCATCATCACTGAGCCTGCCAAGCTCTGAATCATCGTCATCATCTTCCTCGTCTTCCCCAACCTGCTCACTGTTGCAACTTGCAACATCACTCAGACTGTCTCCGATACCATTCAACATCTGTTTAAATGTTATTTGGGGGTTTCAGGTTGTTGCCCCTGCGTTTTCAGCAGTAGCCATATCTTTCAGCTCTTGTGTTACAGCGGTGTATCACCCTAAGTAACTATACTCAATAAGTAAGTACTAGGTACACAGCCATAGATCCTATTCCGCACTAAGGTAATGGATAACCTTATTCTGTATTGTTTGTAACCGATGTTGTCAAGCAGTCTCGGCAGTATCCCTAGCTTCTTGAAGTCGCTTTGTCTTCCAAGCTTTCTTAAGCTGTCGCTTGTTTTGTGGCAAAGGATTAACCAGACCCTGTTGCAACTGGTCACTGGCTTCCTTGGACTTCGCAAGGAACCGTTTTTCTTGGCCCAGTACTCGTTCGGTCCTGAAATCTTTAGTAAGGTCCCTTGGTGTAGCTGACACTTCCTGTACATTCAAATCCTGAAGGACCCGATCTGGATGAACCTGGTAAAGCAGGAAATTGGAATCAGAGTCTTCTTGGCTATCTCGAAGTATTCTTGACTATTCTCATATCACCTTGGTTCCTCTGCTCCGAAGATTCTCGATGTGAGCAATCAATCCGTGCTCGAGTCTGATGACTGATGCCAGCCACCAAATGCTCCGTGCCACGAAGATGTACTGATGCTTTCTGGTGTGCGACATAAACTCCTCGTGGGCGTAGATGATAACATCATTGTCGTTCTCGAAGTTTATGGTCATAGTACGCTTATGCCTAAATGTATGGTACGTGGCAGCCGCTACACAAAGCTAATAGATTCTTAGATATATAATAATAGATATAGGTATCATAACAATGCAATAATAAATAAGGATATTTCCCTGTTGGTAAGTATCGTTCTTTTTTTGCTTTCGAGTTTGATGCCCCCTTCTTCTCATTGTCGGAACAATGTAATCTCTTTATAGTCTCTCGAAATCCTCTTCAGACTCTGATTAAATTGCTCACGCTAGCCATGTAACTTTGCACCTTACATCTGAAGAATGCAGCTTGACAGAGGCGGCTACAAATCCCCCAGGTTATCGTGTTTTTGTATGATACTGCGTCAGACGATTCATCAGACTGTAACTTCCACTTCAAGATCTTGCAAACATATAACTGGGTAGTTGGAACTTTCGACCGATTCCCCTATCGGCCATGCCTAATCCCCATTAATAACCCTCCCCTCAGTTAGTACTTATTTTGTCACAGTTTTAATCAGCAACCAACTGATACTATGCCAACTACAACTTGGACAAATTTGCCACCCATGCCAATCAAACTAATGAGTAGTGTGTGCTCCAGGCAATTGCCAACGTCTTAATTCCCTCAGTTACGTCATGCTTAGGTATCCTACAGGGATGTACCCCACTGCATCCGGATCCGTTACAGGTAGAAGTGAGGAGCCCACATAATCGCATATTGACTATCAACTGCCATGCGTGACAATCATGCATGTCCTGCTAGTATCTAAAAAATGAAAGAAGCTAGAAACCACTAGCACTGCTGATGTACCTGAACATCCCAGTAAGGCTTGGTAGTTGCAAGGACTCTTGCCAGCCACAGCTGTCTGCACACTTCTCGTGACTAGCATAAACCCCCGCTAAGGAGCATACTACTGATCTGACTTGTTCATCTCACCTAGGTGTTCGCATATCTAAGATTTGCTATGCATTCGACTGTCCCCAAGTATCATATATCGCTGCTAAAGGAGAACCCCTAACTTCTTGCATAATCGCAGTCTCTGCATCTTAAACTCGCTTTCTTGCCACAGTGGTTTCTCTCTCCACATAATCTTTGATCCATTTCAGTGTCTCTGCTTTGCTTAAAAAGTGCATATCCTGTGTTTTCTCCCCAGAAAGCTTCATTTTAGATCGTACGCTGCACAGTGCTCCTAATGCTCGGACCCTTTCTGCCTCCAAGCCACTCTTGCCTTTTTTTACTTGATGATGTCAACATGTGGACTGCGTTGTCGATTTCCCGTATTTGCCTGCTGGAAGTGGAGAAAAGGTTATTTTTGGAGCATTGACCATTGTATCATGAGTTGACCTTGTAGTTGGGCGAGATGTTGGATCAGGCAAGATCTGAACTACATGGAGGCAAGCGGAGTATTGTATGTCAAGGTTCGTACGATTGATCAACACGAACAAAGCATAATCAGTGTTCTAACTGACTTTACATTCAGAATAGTAATGCTAACCATACGTCATTACTTGATGGTTAGCATGTATTTTGTGTAAGATCCCGGTGATGTTTTAAGTAAAACATCACCAGATGACCTTTCTGTCAGAGAATTTCCCTTGTATCCCTGTCAAATATGATATATTATCTATCGTTCACTTTAATCTATCCTTGAAGACAAACAAACAGATAACATCAAACCGACTTACTGCAAATCACAGGACCGTTGGAATCACCTGCAACATGCAGCTATGCGCAGCAGGATATATCTTGAGTTGAATGTGCAAGTTGACTGTCATTCATTCCCTAGTGACTTGAAGCTTACTGTATATCCCTCAGGATTTTCCACTTTTCATTATAATGCTCCCCACCTTTTCCACAACAGCAAGTCATGGCTCGACAAATACCTCAGCCCAGAGGAATTGAATCTGAATTGAGCCAGACAACGGGCGCTTCATGAAGTCGGCCCCTCACTCAGACACACCGGCAATGCAGACACCAGTAGGTCTAATGCGATGCTCCAATTCCAAACAACGACCCATGATACACGTTGGAAAAAGTACGTAAAACCGGACCGAGCAATAATATGCAGCACCATGTAATCGGATGCGAGTAGGTCCATATCGATGTAGCAGGCGGTGAACAAACAATATCATGCACAGCTGGTATACGTACAGAGCTCGGTGACCAATTGATGACTGCCTGCAATGCCACACCTGCATGGTTGACGAATGCATTTGTCAGCACAGTCAGCAAAGGCAAATATCATGATATCGTCAGCTCTGGGATTTTCCTGAACGAAGTTCATGATACAGGTCCCTAGGAGTGGACACATCATGATTTGCAGACCTTAGAGGAGGTGTCAGAGTCAGATATGGTTGAGGTAATAGCTGAATCTTCCCTTTAGAAGCAGCAACTACTTTCTTGTAGCTTATCAATCTGTTTGCTACTATGGCGAGGCAAGGCCATCGGGTACAGCTAGAACAGTCCGACACACACCTTCCCTCGAAAATGGCCAAAATGGCCATAGGAGAGTTTTTGTGTGCCGCAATAAAGGAAGTACAACAACAAACTAAGAAACCTCTCATCGAAGTCCAAGAAGAGAAGAAGTGCAGAGTTGAGTTTCTTGGGCATAATTTGGTGAAGGCTGCGACAGAAAGACACCCAGCAATAGTTTATAAATATCATATGGCTGGCTGCCTTTCATGCCAAAATGGCACAGCAAAGATGTTAGGGGGGTTCCAATGACCTAAGTATAGGTACTTTGAACGGCCCTAGATCCTAATCTCCAATCTAGGAGTTCCACCCTTTCTTGGCCTTTGGGAACAGTGCTGTTCCTTTTTCTTTGCGGGCCCACCTAAAGCAACTTGTAGTTGTATGAGCTCCCTTCCTATCCTGTGGCCAGGCACAACGTTGACACTCTCCTGCTGCCTTTCTTTGATCTAGCTCGGACGTCTTGATTTCTGCTACCTGATCCTTATAGTTCTTTCGTAACTTCTTTTTGTCCTTGAGGACTTTCTTTGCTGAAGGTTTTGGGAGTCTTTTACTGATGCTCAGATTTCGCCTTGCAACCGGTTTCCTATCAAGCTCCGATTGTCGCAAGAACTCCTCACAATTCTCTAACACCTGATCGTGAAGATGATCCTCAGGGGTACTCAGCAATCCTGACTCGGTTTCGCTCCATACCTACTTACCACCACAAGACAAATTTTCCAGGCTAGTTTCTGGCTTGTCGACCTGAAGGATATGATCTGGATGGATATAGCCCAAGATTAAACTACAACTCACAGGTGCTTCGTAAACTCTGGATTGGGTTTGTAAAGTATCAATATGAAAAGTCAATCCTTTTTGTAATCCAATAATAGCTGCTAGCCACCAGACGCACTGCGCAACAAGGATATACTAATTATTCCTGGCGTATGATATAATTCTCTCGAGACCGTATATGATAACGTCATTATCATTCTCAAAGGTAATTGTCATGTAGGGAGATACTTTTCGAAAGGTGTGGGGCTGCCGCTACAGAAAGCTAATAGATTTTATGTATATAATAAATAGATATAGGTATCATGAAAACACAATGATACATAAAGGCTTTCTTTCGCTGGTAGGTATTCCCACGGTATCGCTGCTAGAGCTTGTTCTTCTCACTGCCGGAACAATGTGACCTCTTTATAGAAAGTTTATCAGGATTTTACACATGCGCATCCAGGTTTCCTTTCCATGATTTTGATTGCAATGTGCGTTGCGACTTACATTCGTTATCGTACGTACACATGCATGCTAAGGCAAGTCGTACCGAATGCGCCTAGTAGAGATTGCCATGAGTCCCAAGGGTTATGGTGTTCATGCTAGGGAGGTATTTAAAGCGTTACGCTCCTGATAGGAATCATGCCACACCCGCACGATATCATATATCTGATCATAACTTCAACTTGGACATCTTGCACTCGTATGGTTTGGTAGTCGGGAACATCAGCCAATATAGCGGTCATGCCTTCGAGCAAATCAATACTGTAGTATGATTGCATCATAGATTTCCGTGGCAACCAACAACTATTATGCCAACGTAGATTAAATGACACATATGTTCGATCCGTGAATCGTCACACCCTTGCAGTTACCGTACTGTCACAAACCAATGTGCGGGGATGCTCCAGACCTCATATCAACAGCCAATGTCATAATCTCTGGGTCACACCGTGCTCAGGCCAAGACCATTCTCTTTGGCCGGGGAGTGCCCAGTGCTCCAATCTCACATAAGAGAGTGGTCTTATGATCCCATGGAATAGCTCAGGCTAACGAGTGCCATGTCTGTGGGGCAAACTACATTGCTCTATCCGGTCAGACATCTTCCCTCTAGTATCTGGAAAATGAATCTTGTTGAAAACAACACGCTCGGCAGGGTTTTACCCCTTTCGATTTGGCAGTGTTACTGCATCATCAAATCAGCTGCCTCAGCGTATGTCTTCAATGAATTCGCTAAGCCGAAACTTATTCAATCGAGATGAATCCCACTCATACCCCGCTAAACGTAATTGTGACTGAAAGTTCTGTGGATGCCCAGGGCAGGTGTTATACACGTCAGATAACCCGAAGATTACTGACAAGTACCCATCATCGACTTTCACAGGTTACATAGACTCTGATAGGGAAAAACCCCTAACAAAAGAATCTGCAGACACGCTGGAGTTGCAATGGAACCAGCCCACCTCCTCCAGAACCTCTGGCACCTCTGTCCAGAATGCCACTTCCACCCAGAACGCCACCTGTGCTACCAGGTGACACTGACGCAAATGAAACTTATGAAATTGAAGGTATGCCATCCAGATGTGTGTATATATATTCTCCACTTCCAAACAATCAATTTTACTATCATAATGCAGATGTCAAGAATAGCAAGTGCGATACAGATTGTATTCCCAATATGCTGAGTACACTATCTGCTGCGGGGAAATACTGCTGACATTGATGTTGAAGACAACAGCAGCCTTATGAGTGAGTCTGAGAGTGAAGACAAGCCTTGATTGAAAGGAACAGGATTTTTGAATATTACCATTATCTACAATTAGCGGACACTTTAAAGTATATTTTGAAGGATATATTTATATGCACAATTAAAGAACAATCTAGTGATAAAGGAAAACATACATGAAGAGAATAGAACGACTGCCAAAATACAGTTATTGATGATCTATGCCAAAGTGAATGGTGGCGTAAAGCAGATACGTGTGTGACAAAATGAGCGTCAACGGAGCGTCAACGATTTTTAGTCCCGTAAGTCAGGTTATTACAATGTGAATTAGTCGTTGTTATCTATAATCATTGTATTGGCCGCCTCTTTAGGCAAATGAGAATACTAAACTCTCCCTACCCCATCTTGACAATGAGTGTCAACAGAGCGACTGTTACAGGGGTGCTTAATCCCAATAATCAATATAACATTCATTGAATTAAGTACAACCGCCTAACTAATTCTCTCTTTCTCTCCCCATTTCTTCCTGAGGCTCAACCTCTTGTGACCTCCTTGCCACAGCTTCCAAACTCAACCGATGCCAGCATCCGTCTCTGGTATATATGAAGACAAAACTTCCCCGTCAAATAACCACTGCGCGGAAACTTTCTCATATGGTAGTGCGCCAGTATTGAAATATCATTGCACCAGGTAATTGATATTCATGAGTTCGCAGAGACGATATACCACACGGTATGTGTGGGTTAAACGATGCTCTGCTAATTGGAAAAGTAAATTGCCGAAAGAATCGACAATCCATTACGGTGCGTACTCTTGTTGATTCAATCAATGTCTAGACATAAGTGGCCCAATCACGTGTGGAGAGTAGAGAGGTAATGATTTGTAAAATAGATAGAGTTCTTAATAATATTTCAAGATTGTCTTCAGTGTTCTGATTGTTGACTGCAGATTCCTGCTTCAGCTCATGTTCTCATTGCCAGAACAATGTCATCTCATTATAGTCACCTTCAGGTGATTGTGTGCCCCTACTTCGGGGCTATGACAAAGTGTTTGTGATAGCGTTACCCTGGTCACGCAATGTGCCCGGTGATAACAAGCCTCGTATCTCAGTAGGTTATCGTGTTCATGCAAATGTAGTATTGAAGCGTTACGCTCCTGTTAAGAATCAGGCCATCTATCGCATGATATAATGTCAGACAAATTGTCACAAGAAACTTGAACTTCGACATCTCGCAATCCGGTTGCATTAGTACTTGGATCATCTGCTGATCTTAGCTGGTAGTGCTTATCACAAAGAAATGCCTCACCACAAAGGCGAATTACCTTAGCTCATGGATTTAATCGGCGACCAACCGATACTTTGCTCACGTAGAACTTGACGTGTCAGGTTATATTGAATACGAGTTTTACTTTGCAATGTATTCTAACTCAAACCAATGAGTAGGGTTGCTCCCGGCCACTTATCATCGGCCAACGTCATAATTCCCTCAGTCACGTCATGCTCAGGCCGAGACTGTTCCCTTTGGCCAGGGAGTGCCCTAGTGGTTCTTAGCACCTGAAGAACCAAGCTAGATATCCCTCATAATCACATATTGACTATCGACTGCTGTGTCTGTTTAGACATGCGCCGCTAGTTTCAGGAATAATGAATGTGCATCAGCAAAATGTATTTTAGTTACTGAAAGACTACAGGAGTGTCTGAGAGCATGTGAAGTGTAAACTTAGATGCGTCAATTTCAGGAGAGTATCAGACCCTAGGAGGGCATTCCTGCCGGCCTTCAGAGTTACTGGGATCTCTGATGACTGCTACAGGAGTACCATGGGAGTATTTGAAATAGGTTTGGAAACATCTCGGAGCGCCGGAGAGAACTTTGCGTACACCTGGCAGCGCCAGTGACAAGCCTGGGAGCAGCTGGGAGCGCCGGCGACAAACCTGGGAGCACCTCAAATCACAGTAGAGCAATCTAGGAACACCTTCTTTAACAACGCTGCATGTGTGCCTAGAAACCATAGCTGCTACACATCATTCAACAATTTTAAAACTCGTGTATTCTATTTGTATTCTCATTTATGTATCTATGTATCTATATAGCTACCCAACTACACATGGTATATCTGGACTGGCTGCAGGAGGTGCTTGAGAGCAATTCGAGATGCACCTGAAAATGATGATCGAGTGAACTCATAGATACACTCCGAAGCGGTGATCGAGCGTCTTTGGAGATACACTTGGAGGCCGCAGTCGAGTGAACACAGAGATGCACTCCGTGATCGTGATCGAGTGAGTTTGTAGATGCACTTGCATCAGCAAAATGTAAAATGGTTCGGAAGTCATAACTCAATGACTCAGCTGTTCTGAACAGCCACACCGATCCTTCCAGAAGCTCCCAGAAGCTCCCGAACAGGCTGAATGCAAAACGATGTGCCT
>Ga0307514_10000963_pt1 | contig 43156 bp, 47 predicted proteins | sample 16_EM_MG_FD_203088 | JGI IMG/M metagenome (GOLD analysis project Ga0307514, IMG submission 203088) | Populus trichocarpa ectomycorrhiza microbial communities from riparian zone in the Pacific Northwest, United States - 16_EM | ecosystem: Host-associated > Plants > Roots > Unclassified | place...
GTTTTGGACCCGGCGGGTATTATAGGTCTGCGTGGCAACGGCCTTACCCCATCAAAAATCGACGATTTTTTACGCGCACCATCACTTTAAGGCCACAAATACTGATTAGAGAGTATAGTGTTTGGTATGTGAAATATGCAGCTTTGCACGGCGCATCTTTTGGCCGTCTCCGATTTTCGATATCTTTAGATTTCAGCAAGCGGCAGCCCAAAAACCTCGTTTTTACGCCAAAAATGACAATAATCTCAAAGCCACTTGCTGAGTTTCAAAGATATCGAAAATCGGAGACTACTAAAAGATGCGCCGTCTGCAGCTGCATATTTCATGTACCAAACACTAAATTATCGGATGAATATTCGTGGACTTAGTTGAGGGAACCGTTTTGTATAACCCCGGCCCAAACCGGCCAGGTCCGGGTTTTCATGGAACCGCTATAATAGAAACGGTCCGAAAACGGAACCGTTGCTAACACTAAGCAAAAACAAGAAGCAGCATGCAGTTGGATGTGTGTATATCCATATAGACGCAAACAGTGGTCAATTCACTGTATAACGTGCAGCGGGTGTCCGTAGAGAGCGACGGAACGAATTCATCGCTCCCCGTCACAGGAAACCTCCATGGTCGACAAAGGCATTTGTCCGCATAGTCTGCGAAATTGAACATCGTGATGTTGTGAGCTCTGGGATTTTCGCAGATCAGTTACCTGATAAGCGTCCCTGTGAGTGGACGAAACAGGCTTTAATAACCTTTCAGGAGCCTACAGAAGTGTATATGGTAGAGGTAACAGCCAAATTTCATTGTTAGAAGCATCAACTAATGTCTTGTAGGTTTTCAACATGTCTGCAGCTATGGAAAGGCAAGGAGGTCGGGTACAGCTGGTACAGTCCGACATGCGCCTGGCATTCAATATGGCCAACATGGCCAAAGAAGGCTTTTCTCGGACCGCAAGAGTGGAAACAAAATATTTCATTAAGAAACCACCCACCTAGGTCAAAGAAGCGAAGAAGCGGGGTGTTGAGTTCCCTGGGCATGAAATGGTGAAGGCTGCGATAAAAAGACACCCGGCAATGCTTCGTCAAAACCAAACGTCCGGCTACCTTTCTTGCCAAAATCGCACCGCAAAGAATCTGCAGGCACGCTGGAGACTCAAAGGAACAGGTGCACCTCCCCCTGCCCGACACAGAGTGTGGACTCCAGAGCCGACTGTACCTCCGCCCGGCACGCCACCCACACCAACAGGTAACACTTCCGTAGCTCAACCGTCTGAAATCGTCAATTTGCTGGCCAGATATACCTATTTGCATACAGCTCATCCCTATGTGGAATCATTCGAAGATGATGAGGATACCGAGCACGATACCGATTTTGATCCAGCTATGCTGAATGATGATGGTCAGTACACTATCTGTTGTGTGGTAATACGGCTAACATACCTTTTGAAGACAAAAGCAGCGGATTGAACGATCCTACAACTGATGACCAACATTGACCAAAAGACACGGGATTTTGGAGATTATTATTATATATATCTATGTATTATTAAAGAACAACGTAGTGATCAAGAAGAATGTAAATGAAAACGCTAGTAAGGCAGCCAAAACAATGTGAATGATGGACTGTACCAAATTAAATGATTGGATATTATTGATACAGCCATGGCAAAATGAGCATCAACGGAGCATCAACAATATTTGCTCATGCATCCTGGGAACTCACACCTCCGATAGGTTGTAGTCAGTCACAAAAGAATTTTTGGCCGCATTTATAGGCAAAACGGATAACAATACCCTCCGTGCGGTATCATGACAATGAGCGTCAACAGAGTGTCAACGATTTTTGGTCATGCGTCCTGGGAAATCACACCTCCGATAGGTTGTAGTCTGTCATAAAGGAATTTTTAGCTGCCTTTATATGGCAAAACAGCTAGCAATACCATCTCTGCCCCATCATGAAAATGAGAGTCAACGGAGCATCAATGAGATTTGGTTTTGCATCTTTGGTACTATGAGTGGTGCTTGATCACAACCATCGATAAGGAAGGATATGGCAACCTTTATAGGCAGATATGTACGAGATATTCTAACCACATCCTCCAGGACAGTAACAACTTATTTCATTTACAGAGTTACCAATAAGTATTCTTAAGCTGTTTAGCGTATATTAACAGTCAAAACGATGTATATAGACAATAACCACCTCATCGCGCTGTGATTAACCATGATGGAAGGAAAACAATTGTTGACACTCTGTTGATACTCATTTTGAAGATCGGGTAGAAAGCGTTTCACTTTCACTTTTGCCTATAAAGACTGTCAATAATTAGTTTATGACAATGTGCAACCTGTCGCCCCCCAGATTACCCATGATACATGACCAACAATCGTTGACGCTCCATTGACGCTCATTTTCATGATAGTGCATGGAGGGTATTGCAATCTGTTTTGCCTATAAAGGCAGCCAAAAATTCCTTTATAACTGACTACACCCTATCGGAGGTGGCATTTCCCAGGACGCATGACCAAAAATCGTTGACGCTCTGTTGACGCTCATTTTCATGATGTGGTTGGGCGCTTGAGTATTCTTGTTTTGCACATCAAGGCTGCTAATATGTCGAAAATGAACCCAGACATACCAATGCCAACATTTTACGATTAACAGTAGAATATCTGAATGCGCCTATGAATGTGAAACCCGAAACGCAGAACCTGGGATTGTAACGGATAGCTTTCGCCCAACCCAGCGTAACCCACGGGGAGACGAGTACGGGTACGTGTTTGGCCTGCCAAGAGTCTGCCAGTTGGGTTTTGGATGGGTCTGGAAATTAACCAATTCGTTTTTGCGGTCCAAACCCGGACCGCTGGCGGGTTACCCAGACCCATTGCTAAAACTAAGCTCACACTAGCAGATGCAAATATGATGATGAAATTCTGTCGCCATTACAGGGAAGTGCAAACCTTCAGCCGTACACATAATTATTAGCCACACCTATAGTACCTTATCTAGTTGGACAACACACAGTTCAGTTGCGCATATGCAAAAGTATGTGTGCAGCAGACGATAATGCAATATGCGAGTACGAGCAAGGTGCAAACCCACGCGGCAAGCAGTGGGAGCACCGTGCGGCACTTCCCTGGCTACAGAAGGTTGAGACCGAAGTATCCAGTGGCTTAGGAATCAATGAGATTGGCTGAAGATAAGATGGCAGAAGCAAACCGGCTCATAGGTTTGAGACCGAATGCATCGAAACAACAACCTCTTTTAAAATATTAGTATGACAAGTCATACTTTACTTTGGCAGTGTATCAGTTGGTCGCTGACTAAATTTCAGGCTCAATCCTGTATAGGTAAATGAAAAAGTGAGGCATTAAATAGTGATGAGCTAATCAATCATACTGCGATAAGCACTGATAAGACCATGAGTCGTCGAATAATCCAACTACTGAGGAAATGGGAAGCAAGATGTCCGAGTTGAAGATATGAGCTGTAATATTATGCATTTGATATCATGATCTCGAGGATGCCCCAATTGCAGACCTAACGTCTTAAAGCCACTCCTGAAGAAACATGATAAACAACAGCAACTCATGGCAACATCCATGAGGCACACCAGTTACTTTCATTGATAAGGTATCAAGCAAAACAATAATGTCGTCCCTGGAGTCTGAAGCAAAGCATGATCTGAACCACATATTATAAATAGCTCACATTGTCTCCCCGATGATGAGACGAACCAAGCTCTAGCAGCAATTCCCAGTCAAACATTACCAACAAAGAACACCTTACAATATTATTAAGAATTCTACACAATCTTCAAAATCACTGCTGTATTTCATCTTCGTGAATATTCTCTATATATCTAAGTAGAAATTTACACAATCTCAATACTTTCACCAGACAGTCATCAATACTTTCGGTAATCTCATCAATTGCTACATCCAGCGGGGTTTAACCCGGATCCCACCAATCCTATCACGTTCACTAGTTATCGAAAGTATCCGATACGAGGTGTCGAGATACATTAATCCAAGGTTGTTACCCTTCGAAGAATTCTCTGACGAACAACTCTGGACAGACGTGGAACAATGGTAACCTGTTATTCTTAAAGTAAGAGGTTGAGTCTTGTGATAAGATCTGGAAGGAAGTAATTGTTTAGGCGGCTGCATTCAGTCGAATAAATGGTGTATTGGTTATTGGTACATAATTACCCCAGTACAGACAAACTTCCCATGGTCATTGATGCCCGATCAGAGATATGCGGGATGAGTAAATATGTCACCACGGAGTTGAACATTTGGTGGAAATGTGCTGACTGGGAGATAATCACTGCCGATTGTAATCTGTGTGATTTGACTGAGCTGGCAAAGTTGAAGCCAATCAAGTCGATGGTGTGGGTATTTAAGTGCCGATCTTTTTCGGAACATGCAGGTCCGACCAGGTTATCTTGGGTAGCCCCTGAGAACGATCCTCCCGGAAGCGGGAGAGCAACCTGGATGATGGTAATGCGAGAAACCAATCCCAGCTGTCGATGGGTCAGATCAGCTAATGTTTCCCACTATATCTCTGGGGGACAAGAGGGATTGGTTCGGCAGCAGCTTTGGACAATTATATTGCTTGCTAAAGTAATGGCAACCAGGAAGGATGGTGTTGATGTGAATCAGTGAGTTGATTTTATGTCCAAGAGTGACGGACAAAGGTGTGTATTAAATATTATGGGCATGAGGGAAAGTATAGTGTTAAGTGCAAAAGGGTAGTCATGGTGTGAAGTCTAATGAGACAGTCATAATCGTGAACGTTACAGCTTCGAGCTATACATAGGGCCCAGCACTATGAAGTAAATAGACTGGAGAGACCTGTAAGGCAAGATGGCAATGAGAAGGGCTCAAATAGGAGAAAAGGAAAAGAGAAGGTGATGGGTGCTAGGAAGAGGGTGCCTGCTAGGAAAGTGGAAGTATTATTCAGCGGAAATGAGCAGGAAACATTCAAGGAAGAAGGGATACAGTCAGTAGAAAACAGGAGGCTATCGAAGGTGGAGAGGAATTGAATGACAAGAGCCGTGAACCTCGAGAATAGGTGGGAAGAGGAGAAACGACTGGTAGTCGGAGAGTTGGTTTGGAGGATGGTACCAGCAGTGTGATTGATGGGAGAGGATGCTCTGATGAAGGAAAAGAGGGTAACTGGGAGAGAATCCACGACTGTTATATGGGTTTCTAACTATACCATTGATCTGGATCTTAGTCTCATACATTGCTTTTCCTGGTTTTCTGATTCAGAGATGTGCAAGTTAGATCAAATCAGGAAAGCCGCCTGGGTACGCACCCGCTATAAATTTGTTGCCCAGAGAGTGAACCCTATTAGCTTGGCTGATGGAAGTACAGCACAAGCTGTATTGCATGATACGTCTGGATCATTTGTGGCCAGAGAGAAGTCTCATATGGCCAGGGATGAGTCTCGTATGACAGGAGGAGGGCCTCTTATGACTGGAGATTGCTGTCGGCCGGAAAAGTCTATACATGGATTGGTGCAGAAGCATTGACACTTGTACTCATATATATATGGCCTTGTCACACTCTTAGAAAATATAAAATCAAGCATCTCTATGTATCACTATTTGACCAGGTTATAAGGCCTGCGCCCACTACTATTTTTATCTCACAATCCTACAAAGAGCCTACAAAACCCTAACCAACTCACAACATCACTTCTCATCAGCCACAACACCATCACCATCCATCACCATCTATTATCGTAGTCCCAACCTCCTCGACTGTCAACATGTCAAACAAAACATTTCGGACAAATCATGGGAATATGCGCAATCTGAGCCAGCACAACTGCCCCATCTGAAAGTAAATGATCCGCCCAGTCCTCATCACCAAGAAAGCTTACGATATTGTTACTTGAGTCTAACTACTCTCAGCCAACAATGGTGTAGCCCAACGCACTATGCAAGAAAACTGGCATAACCGAGCCAAATAGGAGATCGCACCTATACACCTCAGACCCTGCAATTCACTCCTTCCACTCATGAAGAATATCTATGATCCTGTGGAGATGTGTGAAGCAGTCAGGGATCTATATGACAATGCCTCAACGAAATTTGGTTGTACCAATATCCTGAAGATGTTTACCGCCTCTCGACCATCGCCAGATGAAACGCTCACACAGCACTTTGCCGAACCAAACCCCTTCTGGAAGAAGCTGATTGGCACCACCGACAATATCACCGAAGACGCCATGGAGACGAACATCTTCACTCCGTTATCAAATTCATTTGAATCAACCATCCAAATCCTTCAACAGGGCTTCCCCGCTCCCAATGTGTGGCAATGTATGAATGCGATACTCGCATATGCCGAGCGAACGACCGTAACCAAAGATATTGTAGGAGTATCCACCCAAGCGGCTCTATTCACCTGTGACTGATATTGTGCCTGTGGTGGATGAAGTAACGGACTAGGAGCCGGACGAGGAAACGAACGCTAGAAGCACAAATGCACATACTGCACAACGGTCAATCGTACCACCAAAGCAAGAGGAAATGAAAACGCAGTGAAAATGACACAAACAACTGCGATACAAACACCTGCAGGAATGATGAGCAAACATCATACCACTGCGGTCTCCCAGGACACTTCAAGGCCTACTGTATCCACCTCAAATGTACCCTCGATCAATGCAACAATGTCAACACAGGCACACCATCCACAGCAGTTGCTACATAAGGCAATTGCAACCTGATCTGACTAGCCGAAAATGCAACCTTACTCATCACAGCCTCCGCTTCAGCTGCATGGGTCATAAACTGTTGAGCATCACACAATATGGGCAATGCCTGCATGAGAAATAACTCAATATAGGAACTTTGTCAGCCAATAGTCATTGAGCTCGGAGATGATAACAAAATCACAGTAAGCCACCAGGGACTTGTTGATGTTTCACAGGAATATCAAGTTAATACGTTCTAAAGGCCTACATTCCGGCTGTCCCTTCTCACCATCAATCAATGGGGCACCGTGTGGTACTCATCTACGTTTGGATGAGGCAAGTGCTCTGTATTATCGCCATCAATCACGATTACAGTCAATCGGGTCAATGACCACTACATCTTATCCCTCGCAACTGCACTTACATCGACTGTACGAAACGTGTTGACGAAGTCCACGTAAAGGAGACAGAAGAAGAGACAAGAGAATGATCGACCACACAAACCACCGTATCATCAATCGCCCACTCCACCGAGCCTACCACAAGCTCACTGCGCGACTTCTCCCCAAGTACAGCAAGCACAGAATGTTCATCTGCCACTGAATTTCCAAAGCACACTTCGAAGCCGGTTACAATCTCCGAATCACGACTGGCATAGCCATTTAGCCCACCCTAATTCTGCTGCCATACAATCTCTAATTGATCGATATACAAAAGACGACTCAATGTGCACTCCATGCATTCATGCCAAGCAAAAGCCGAAAATTTTCAAAGCCAACACCAAGCGCACTACAAAGCTATTTGAACTTGTACATTCAGATGTGAGTGGACCATTCTCCACACCCACCTCTGCCCGCAATCCCTAGGATATCTTATTCATCGACGATTACACATGCTACACCTCTATTTGGCTACTTCCAGATGAGGATTCGAAACAATGCACCTCAGCCAACCATTCATTCCAGGCCCGAATTGACAACACGGGAAACAATCTGAAACAGGTTCGGTGCGATACTGGCTGTGGAAAATACCCCAACAAAATCTTCCGACAGGTGCTCCCAACTCATGGTACAACACAGGAATGATGTCCTCCCTACACTCACCATAAGACTGCTGATGCTGAACAAATGATCCAGACCATCACCAAGAAAGTACAATCAATGATGATTAACTGCCAGGTGCCACTTGTTTTTTGAGGAGATGCAGTGATTACCGCAGTCTACCACTACCAGCGAACCCCAAACAACGGCCTAACGAAATGAGACGACTGCAATGGCTATCAAGCACCATATCAAACTCCTTATGAGATGTTGCAAGCATTTGGCAAGCTGTCTCACAACACTGAGAGTAATGAAATTTCAAAAAAAGCTCCTCTGCACCCCCTTCGGCGGTTCAGATGCTACGCTATTCATTGTATCCCCGAGCCACAATGTGACGGAAAATTCATCCCAAGATCAACACCAAAGATGATGTTTGATTACGTGCACGATTCAACAACCCTTTGGAGGATATGGAACCCTGTATTCCGAGTAGTAAGCTCACAGTCGGATGTCATTTGCTACCGGGAAAAGAATGCACACGCATTATGTCTACACACAGACCTATCAGGCATCATTGAGCTTCCAGAACAGACAGAATATGGCGAGACCAATGAAATGGGTGGAGATGGAGTTCTCCATGACCGGACAGGAACCAATCGAACTGGTGATGGCAATCGAATTGGTGATCATGACTGGATTCACAACGACACCGAGCACAATCTGCCCAACGTTGACAACTGTTGAAGTCTCCTTCAAAATAAAGATGGGAGCTTACGTTCTCCTCACAAGGGGGATACACCACCGGTGTCCAGAGAACCTGTCGTCCACAAGCAACAGCTCCCCTGTGACACAGACACAGCCTGCTGCGGGGTGTACAACAGCAAATATTCATGCGTACCACCAGACAACAATCGTATCCCAAGAAGTCAGGTTAAGATTTCCACTAATGCACTAATTATGAAGGCAAACACTCTGGCATCAACCACCAGCGATGGACTCACAGACTCGGAAGCCATGGACAGTCTACAACATGAGCACTGGAACCGAGCAATGGATGAACAATGCACCTTGACCCTGCAGAATAACTCATTCACAACTGCCATGTTTGAGGAAGCAAGGCAATTGCGAGTCAAGCTAATTGGCTCCAAACGGATCTAAACGAAGAAACACAGTCCTGACGGCTCCATTCTGTATAAGGCAGACCAAAGAAATAAAACCTATACACAAACGGATATTGGAGAAACTTATGCCCCTGTGGGAATGCACACCTCTTTTCGGTATCTCAGCTCTACGGTTGGAGAATATGGCTGGATCATTGATCATTTTGATGTTGGAACAGCATTTTTCAATCCTGATGTCGATGATAATGATATGAACTGGACGCTCCCCGAAACCTGGCCGGAAGGCCTCAATGCACCTACGATCCTTGTTTGACTAAAGAAGTCACTTTACGGCCTCAAACAAGCACCCTGACATTGGCACAACGCTATTAACACCTTCTTGCTCTCTCTCGACCTTATAAAGTCCCTGGCGGACCCCATCATCTATCCACGCAGGATTTTGATTCGGATATTGTTGAACGTCGACAACATTTCAATCTTTTACCCGGAAGATTTTACCAAACCTTAGATTGAAGTGAACACCAGGCCCTCTCAAAACTCCATGATCACTAGTCATGGCCCAGCATGCCAATTCCTTGGCATCAAACCCACCGAGTGGAAATCGCTATCTGCTGTGGCACGGGGCTCAGTCTTGGCCAGAAGGCTTTCTTCACCACGAATTTCAAAAGATTCAACATGCAGAATGCTGATTGTGCATCATCTCCAATGTATTCTAATGTGGAGTTAGATCTGTTCGAGGATAGAAGGGAGAAAGATTATCACGATTGCCAAGGCTACTAGGCAATTGTTGACTCATTGATATATGAGGCACTTGCAACTCAGTTCAACATGTCATTTGCAGTCGCTGCACTTTGCCGATTCAATTTCCGTACCTTCACATGCCATGTCACTGCCGACAAAACAGTCCTCCAGTATCTCAAATCCACCACCGTCTTTCGCCCGCATTTGGCTGCAGCAGCACAGGCAACAATGATTGTCTCACTGCCTACATGGACTCGGATTGGGCCAGTGATAGTGCCGACCCCTAATCTCAGGGGTGGTCACGTCTTACTTCTCCGCAGTGGAGCTATCTAATGGCAGTACCAAAAGCAGAATCTCATCGCCATGGCCACCCTCGAAGCCGAACACATCGATTGATCCAAGGTCACCCCTGATGGAAATTGGCTACTCCAAGTGCACCGACATATAGACTGCAATGACGCATCTCTGGTCCCGATTAATTGCGATAATCAGGGCACACTTAGTGTTATCACAACTGGGATCATACAGACTCAAACCAAGGATGTCAACGTTTACTATAACAAGAGTCCAGATGTCCATGCCCAAAAAACTGTCGACTACTCCTACCATTACACGAACGAGAATGTGGCAGACGTACTAATCAAGAAGTTGATGAAAGATAAGCACTAGAAATTTACAAAGGCGACGGGCCTGTTTTAATAGAGGTCGATTTAAGGTGGGTTCACTTTTCTTTTAGGCACATGGTTTTGCATGAGACTGTTGGGATGGCCATCCTCAGGATACGGTAGTACTCTTTCTCTGCTCACTCTCAGAGGGTTTTAAGGAGGCTACTATGCGAATCACTTTTTTCTTTTTTTTTTATCTCTTTTCATTTGTTTTCTTGCTCCAAGGTGTATAACACGAGGGGAGAACTGCATAATAGGTCTATGTTTTCTGCGGCCAGAGAGGAGTCTCGTATGGCCAGAGACGAGTTTCGTATTGCCGGAGGTGAGCCTCATATGGCCAGAGGTGAGCGTCGTATGACAAGCGATTGCTGTCTGCCTGAAAAGTCCATACATAGAAGTGTACACACGCATTCACAATTGAACTCAAATATATCTGGCCTTGTGGTACTCTTCGAGAATATTGAGTAAAGATTCTGTCAGTATCACTATTTGAATATGCTGGACTCGACTGGAGAGGAAGAGCTATCACCTGGGTCATACCAATACCAAGCCCCTGGGAGGAGTGGTTGATTTCCAAATACTCCCACAGAGCAACAGGTGGACGGTTGACACATGAGAAATTACAAGGGCTATGTTGGAAATAGTAGCTGGCACTGTCAGAAAGTCCAACAGCAAAATCGTGCTCTCTACTCCAGTGGTCTCTCTATATAGAGAATGACATGGCCACATTGGCCACTCCACCATCGGGCGAACTCGGGCTTCGTGTTGAGCGGATTTCCAATACTCTCACTCTATGAACATCCCGCCCATACAAAAGACAAAGATAGAGAGAGCAAAAGTTGGAGAATAAAAGCAAGTAAGACAGAAAAACTAAGAACATATTTAAGACTAAGTACAAGTCAAATGGGAGAGACTCTGCATCAAGCAGGATACTTCCAAAGAAAAAGGATATATAACTGATCTGGCCCATGGAAAGATCCCTGCAACCCTAACCCTGCTCAATGTCACTTCGGTGACAACCGCACACGGACTATCAATGAGTACAATCAACCACAATTCAATGAACATCATAATGCAACATAGTTGTCGCTGAAAGTAAAATATACCCATATTGGCGCGGTGCTGCACCAATTTCTCCCCAGTCAGATCCTTGGCAAAACAGTCTGCTACCATTGCTCCAGTGGGAGTACACTCCAGAGATTCTTCTCCTCCTTCAACCTTTTCCCTAACAAAGTGATTGTGAATATCATTATGCTTGGTATGAGCATAGTACTCGGGGTTTTGCGTAAGTGCAATGCATCCTTGGGTATTTATAAAGTGGGTCATTGCAGGGAGCTTCTTGTACTGGGGATCCAGAATCTCACTGAGGAGGAAATGAAGCACAATTGCTTCCGTGGTTGCCTGAGTGAGTGCGGTAAAGTCAGCTTCAGTGAATCACAAGTCCACGGTGGCCTGCTTCCTGGTTGACCAGGTGACTGGCGATTGACTATGCCGAATAATGTCACCACCAGTACTACGGCAGGAATCTAGACAGCCAGCTTAATTGCTATCGTTGTAACCAGCAATCGCTGTATCCCATACGATCATTGGAGAGTGGGGCTGGGTCACGGTCAACTTTGAGGAGCTGGCCTTGGGGATGATGTCGAAATCAGAACACCGCATGAGCTGCAGTTGAAGGTTTGCTGATTCTCAAATATACCCAAGGATGTGATGTAGAGCTCCAAGATGATCGACGCTGGGAGTACTGTGATACTGAGAAACTGCTCCCACTGCATATGAGAGGTATGGCCAGTCGGCCAGAATCAGGTACATCATCGAACCAACGATGCTTCGATAGAGAGTAGCATCATGTTGTGACAGAACAGCTCCAGATTTCGTTCTGAGCTTTGTACCTGGACTGAAAAGAGTACTGCAATGGTGGGTAGAAGAGAAGTGAAACAATGGAAGGATCTCCTGGGCGTACCACTCCTGTCAGAGATGAAGTCCATTCTCATCGCGAGTAACTGCAATTCCTAGAAATCTTGGAGAGGGGACCAAGATTGGACATCTCCAAACCAATATATAAGATCTTCTTCATCCACTGGACACTTTCCAAATCCACAACCAACACAAGATCATCCACATAGACCATAAGAAAGAGAGTTTGAAATGTATTGAAGTATATACAGTGATCTGCGTCCCCTCGCTGCAGACCATGCAGTGTAAATAATCCATGCAATGACTTGTTGACAATAAGAGATGACAGTTATAAGCCATACAAAGTCTTGCAAAGTTGGAGGACCACATTCTGCTGGGGCCTCCTCGAAATGGCTGGAGGCAGCTCCATCTATATTGACTGCTCATGACCCCTCAGATCCTGCCCAAGGAATGCGGTCGTAATATCCATCCGGTGGATTTCAAAGGCTTTTGATACTGCAAGAAATAATAGAAGTCGAAGTGTCTGAAACTTGACCACTGGGGAAAATATTTCCAGATAATTGATGCTATATAACTGTGTATATCCCTTTGCTACCAGTTGTGCCTTGTACCTCTGGACATCTCATTTTGGTCAATATATGATCTTGAAGACCAATCTGCATTCAATTATATTTTGATGCTCTGTTTGGTTTTGAAGCACTTCAGTCCAGACTTTAGTTTTCAAAATTGATGCCTGTTGCGCATGGCATGCCCGCTCCCACTGACTTTGTGGTGGGAATCCATAGCCTCTTCCCAAGTTGAATGCTCATCAATGTATGTAGTTACCTGTGCTACCGCAGTGTGTCCATTGTTGAAGCCTGTCTGCTGAGTGCTTTGTAACTGCTCCCTGTGGAATTGTGGGGTACAGAATATGCCAGCATTCTTTTGTAAGCTCTGTCTTCTTGATCCTCCTACAACTGGGTTGGTTTCTTTATCATCAACTGCAGTCATTGGAGCAGGAGCTTCCACTGTAATTGAAACAACATTGTCTACATTGTTCTGACCTCCATTGGTTTCATCTGCTGGGGGTGGTGTATTTGCATGTGAGTGAGCCTTCAATGGCTTCGAAGCAACTCCTGAGGCCTCCTCTTCGTCTTCCTTGGTGATATCGACAGGTGAAGATATCACTGCCATTGGCCCTGGAGGTACCAAATCAACATCCCTGGTGATGATTATTGAATGGTTGCAGTACACCATATACTGATTTCTGTCTTCATAGCACACAAGATGTTCTTTAATGGCATTGGACTCCCACTTTCTTCAAATGTCTTTGGTAACATGATGCCGAATCTCGCATGCAAATGGCTGTAGATGGACTACTGAATGGGCAGGCTTTTCAGTCCATTACACATAAGGGATCTTGGTTTGAGACTTGGTGGGAGTTTGATTCATAATATAAACAGCAGTCCTTGCTGCTTCAGCCCACTGAAAGACAGGATGTTGAATGCTATACAGCATTGCCATTCCTTGCCCAATGATCGTTCTATTGACCCTCTCTGCAACTACATTCTACTGCTGCCAACAGGCAGCAGAGACCACATGCTTGTATTGAGAGGAGGCCAGAAATTCCTCGACAGCATGAGATGAGAACTCCCCACCATTAGCTGAGCGAAATGTCTGAATCTTCATTTCATGCATTGCATCACATTGCGCAAAGTACTTCTTGACGCTGCCAAAAGCGCCACCTTTCTTGTTGATGGGTTCCATTTCTGCCCAAGAAGTCGCTTCAGCTCTGGAATTGATATGATACTTCGCTCATCCCAATGATTGATGTGTCATTGGGCCACTGCGATCAGAGCGGACACTATCGAGGATATTCGAGGCCTGTTTAGCAGGGTCGGATGATGGATGTCGGGTCTGGATCCTCCGCAGATAAGCAGTACATCCCTCGATGGCTGTGGAGGTTAATTCAATACCAGAGGCTGGGTCCTTGGCCAGCTATTTGATTTGTTCGAATCCAATATGCCCAAGACATAGATGCTATTGGAGTAGTCAATCAGGAGATTTCTTCGAGGGATGCTGCATCGGTGAAGAACTGCTGGGCACCAAGGCTGTGGCAAGAGCAGCATGGACAACCGGATTCCTCTTGGTGTAAAGCACATATGAGTGTCCAATCAGTGTCGCAGTTGGTATGAATTCATGACCATTCAAAATATGCATGATGTGATCAGCTCCCTCAAAATCTCCACTGGGTGGTCCTGAATGTGGCTAGTTGAATACAATATGAGATCTTGACTGGTTAATCAGGTGAAGAGAGAGAAGCGAGCTGAATTCAAGTGACGGAATATGGAGTACATCTTTGACTGTAATTTCTCCTCAGGGTAGGAGCAGCACTGCCTCTCCCTTACCAGCAGCCTTCACAATGGTGTTGTAGGCCCGGGTGACTGTTGTCGAGTCAGGATAGTAGGTGCTAAAGTTACCATGTTGGGAGGTCATATGATGTGAGGCTCCGCTCTCAACAATCCATTGAGCCTGAGTGGGTGGAGAGTATGCATTATCCTGTGCATTGACCTGGTCCATCCAAGCAACAGGCTGTGTCGCGTTGGCAGAGCCCTGGCTCCTTCGATGCTCCCTGGCTATCCTCTTCTTGCAGTCCTTCACCCAGTATCCCTTAAAGTGGCATTAACTGGAAGTGTCCTTGAACCGGTGACCATGCCGCTGATTGTATGGCAACTTTGAAGGCTTCCCATTCTCCACATAGGACGCAACTCCTCCTCCCCTGGATGCTTACTTCCCCCCAGCAATCTTCTCATGTTCCAGAATCAGTCTGGATGATATACTTTCGAAGGTTAGACATTCAGCATCGGTTCTGCTAGTTCTGAAAGAGTGGTACTCCATCGGTAAAGTGTTCAGTAAGAGGAAGATCGTGTCATCGTCCTCATCGGATGTGCACCCAGCACTGACAAGCTGTTTGAAGAGCTTCTGCCATTTCCAGATAAAGTCAGACATATCCTCCCCGTGGTACTGTACGTTAGACAGCTCACTACTGAGGAGACAGATTCATTGCTTGTCCTCTCCCTGGTTCCTCTCCTCGAACATTTTCCACACAGTCACTGTATCCCTCTCTGTTGAAGACATGTCTCTGTAATTGGCATTGAGCATTCGTCTTAGAAGGCCGTGGACCATACTCACTTTTGTGTCCCATGCCTGCAAACTGTGATCCAGATTTGTATTGATGGAGGTACTAGAGGAGGTGGCGGCAGATGGAGTGGAGTAAGTAGGTGCCGATTAAGTGTTCTCATTGGTGGCAGCAGGTCGAGGTTGCTTGCCTTCAATCAGTGCAAGCCAATCCTTCTGCGCAAAGATGTATATGGCAGCAAGTAGCCAATTTTGAACCTCTAATTGGGAGGTGAGAGGAATGATGAAGCCGATGGAAGTGAGAGGAGCGGGATCAGAGGGCGTCTGAATCAGGATGTAATAGAGGAATGTGATAATAAATGCGAAGGGGAGATAGAAGAAGTGGGGAAGGGATGCGAGAAAAGAAGAATGCCAGGGGCAGTGTGTGGTATGGGAATGTACGACAATCAGTTAGATACAGTGAATTAAATGAGAGGCAAGAAGGGCGCAAGTGATCCTTATATACGAATGCCTTGGGTCAAAAGATTGATCTGAATGTCTTCCACTGGTATGGCAAGCACTAGTTGACCAGAACACCTTGGTGAGGAGCTATAAGAAATTATCGTCGTGAGGTATTTCTTAGCCCGAAGTCACCATACTGTGGTAGATGACCAGGGGCGATCCAAGTGGCAGCACCACTCTCACCAGCGGTTGCACTACCAGTTCCACCGCTAAATGCACCACTAACAACAAAACTAGAAGTTCAGAGAAATGAGAAGAAATCCCGCAAGAGCTTTGTTGCTGAAGACAGGAGTTTGAGTCCTCCAAACCAGTAGGGGTCGGAGCATAGGAGATTGAACAAATCTCAGAACTGAAGATATGTAGCATTCACGGCCTGGTGGGATGCTCAGAACGGAAGGTCTGGAGTTGACCTTAGAAACTCAATGCGGGTGAAAGTCTTAGACTGACTCAAGCGCTGCACTATGTGGGCTCATAAGCTGTTACAAATGGCAGCGGGCGAGGTCAGAAAGTCCAAAAGCGATATCATTCTCTTCACTCTAGCAGTCTCTCTATAGACAGAATGACAAAGCCACATTAGGCACTCCATCATCAGCCGGACTCGGGCCCAGGGTTGAGCGGATTTCCACTCAAGGTTCTGGAAGGATCACTATTTGAACATACGGGACTCGACTGGAGGGGAAGAGTTATCACCCGTGCCGTTGCCATCCCAGGCCCCTGGGAGGAGTGGTTGATTCCCAAATACTCCCACAGAGCAACAGGTGGAAGGTTGACACAGGAGAAATTACAATAGCCACTGATGGGGAGCATATTGCGGCCGTATGAAATGACAGCGCTCCTGGGTTTGCTCTCGAATTGAGAGTATGATCTCTCATTGACATGGAAGGAATTAAGAACAATCTGCAACTACGTTGAGGCAACGCACTGCATCCGGCTGGAGCCTGCTCATATGATCTGGAATAATCGAGTTTTCTGCATATGGTAGAATGCCATTGCCGGGGAAATAGAGATGATGGAAGTGATGGTTCAGAAGAGCCTATTCGAGCCCGCACAGAGCCCCAACAGAAATGCCCACTTGGTAGTTTCAAAGCAGAATGGGAAGTACCACATCATCATCTCTGCTGTATTCCCAAATCAGCATATACTTGAACTGGCTGTGATACCCCCTAATATCAAATAGCATTCCAAAGCCTTTGTTAGACTGCCCATTTCTTTGCTGATTGACTGTCCCTCTGCGTACAACCGAATAATGTTGCACGATGATATCCTGCACTATATGGCTTTCCAGACCAATCAGGGCATGAATCGGCCAACCAGGCTAGTACAGGGCGCTATAAATTCGGGATCAGCATTGGGCAGAGTATCTAAGATAATACTAAACAGTCACGTGGGATCAATGGTGTAAATATTCATGGAGGATATTGGGGTGATAGGCCCCACCAGTTGATATGAAGACAGAGAGGTGGGAGGGCTACCTGGAGTTCGAAGGATGATTATGGAATACCTACAGAACCTTGATAATGTGCATGCTCATAAGGGGAGAGGTGGAGCCACCATTGCCGGACAGCAATCCGACTGGGACTGGAATGGAGTAAAAATAATCAGGTGTGGAGTCTGCGGAGCACAGGAAAGGTTGCTGCAAGCATCAAAGGTAGAGAATGGATGGAGTTGGCCCTACAGCAAGATCCGTACCAAGTGCAGAGTATTTTTACAACTTTGCACATAGGATTGTATATGGATCGCCAACTATGCAATAGTTGCAGACCATCTGTTCAGGATGCGGCAGATGGATGCCAATGTTCAATATGAAATTTTGTAAATGAACCCAATTGCAATCTCAAACAATGATTCCACCAGTCCAGCAATGGATCAGTCTAGACCGGAGCCGTCCAGTCCAGTCTAGGTCCAGTCCAAGAAATTTTGGACTGGGATCGGACCGATCCCAGATGCTGACAGACTGGACTGGGCTTGGTCCAGACCGATCCCTCACAGTGTCCAGGGTTAGGGTATACTTTCCCGGTTATTAGTCTTTTAATGGGGAAAATATATCTCGATGGAGCCGAATATACAGACAGAAGTGGTATAAGTTCGATCAGAGTGGGTATTCGGGGGTGAGTGGTGATAAAAAGTGAGGATGGGTCATATTTTCGGTAGTACTTGGCTAGAAAGCAATGTCAAAATTATATGCGTAAATGGATCGGTCCAGACCAAGCCCGTCCAGTCCAAGACTGCCAGTCTGTGGATCGGTCCAGTCCGACCTTCCCATTAGACCGGACTGGACTGAGCCCTACCACGGACCGGGATCGTCTGGACTGGTGGAATCATTGATCTCAAAGGACACTCTCTGTATTGTTCCTGGGTTGATGATGTTAGATGTTAGCGATTGCACAGGGCAAATAGTGGTTGGTGTTGACACAGGCATTGAGGAGTGGCTGGCCATCTTGCAGCAGGAAAACAAGTATAAAGACTGGCATGAGTGTTACTACGAAGGCTGGCTCTGGAACAACGCCGAGAAGTGTTATGTCCTGTGGAAACTCGAGTGACATGGGCTGATGCAGGAACATAAGAATGATCACAACTAGATATATCCGGTCGGATTCCTTGTCGAACACAGACGCTAAAACATTGGATCATTAAATAAACTTGCCTGGCAAGGATCTGACAGGAGCACTAGCTACCCTCTGGAATGCATGGATACGTATGTTTGATCTGGACTTGAAACAAGGTCCAGTAAAACTGAATGAAGGTCCTGTTGCCGTCTCACAGTGGCTGAGAGGGGCAAGAGAGCCTAAGCCGGAGGAGCGGGATGTGATAGAGGAAACAATGGAAACCAGCTTGCGGGGAATATGGGTGGAACATGGAGCAGAACGAAAACAGAAAGACAGAGCATATGAACCATTTGTTATGTTCAGGCTGCCTGATGAATTGGCAGGGGGATTGATGTAGATAGGCGGATTTCTGGGGAACCTGTAGTGGCCGGAAGCAATAACTCTGAAGCCAGCTCAGCAAGTTTGGATGGCAGTCACAAAATACCTCTTTTCAGATGGAGTATACTACCTTAGGCGGAAAACCAATGAACCGCCCACAAACATGTTAGTGAGCACAGAGCAGAGATGAAAAGCAATGGAAGCTGCAAGCGAACTGAGCAGGCACCATGGAAGGCAAGGTACATTGTGAAATGCAGTGGAGGGGTACTGGTAGCTGGAAATATATTTGGACAAAAGAGACTGGGTGAAATAGTGCGAGCAGCGCGAGAACACAGCGCCTTTACTGTAGGATGGACGCCTGAAAAGCCATACCATCAGTCATCTATGGCAGCGAATGTGGATGGATGCTTCGTACATAACCAAACCTGAGGACTGCTATCACATACTAGATGTAGCCATGGAAGATCGGAGCGGGTGGCGAGAGGCACGACCACTAAAACAGGGTACATCGGAGAAAGTAGCAGATTAGGTTCATGAGAAGGTAAATTGTCGGTTCCAAACCACAGAAATTGTTGTACTGGACAGAGTAGCAAAAAACAAAAAATCGACCGACCTCCTTCTCAACTAATACAATATGCGCATAATCACTGTAACCCATTACCATGCTGTGGTGGCGGAAATCCCGGATCAAGAGATCGCGCACTGCAGCTTCCGTAGGAAGCTATGCAAATGGAGGTTTCGTTTCGAGGAGTGTAGAGAGGGAGTAGCCGCAGCAAGATAGTTGATTGGCTAGAGCTATGAAACAAAAAAGAGAAGAAGGAAAGTGATGAGATGATGATTGGTACGGGATTGGTGAGGTGTTGGATGCCGTCCATTGAAGGTTTTCCAACCTTGTCGATGATGTGATACAGAGCCGCGATAACCCTATCCCAGTCAAGTAACCACTCAAATGCATGGGTGTGTAGTGGTGGGAGCTGATTTCCCACCAGAACTCCTCCCCAGCCACCTGGTGCGAAGAACGTGGTTCTCCTCTTCTGCCATCATCCTCTCCCGCCATCTTCCTGCTCCTCCTTACCGTCATCTCGTATCCACAGGAACCCCCCCATTATCCGTAACATGCAGAATTACCTCTGAAAGCAAACGCCAACCAGCAAACGAAACAAGCAACAAGAAAGGAAAGAGAAATGACAAAGAAATGAGAAAACAAATGAAAACCTGGCCCAAAAACCCACTCTATCCAACCTTCCACTGAAGTTTCCTCCACTCATATTCAGTCCCGGTTTCAGTCGCTGATGATCGTCCCGTTTACTGTCGGTGCTGATTCTCCCAAGTCGCGTCTTGCACGCTTATACCTTCGTCCCGGGTTACTGAGAAGGTGCTCACGATCCTGTGTCCTTCGAGTCCAGATCCTGATCCTGGTTTAACGAGACAGTGTTCACTCCTCCAGCCTTATCCTCCATGCCTGTCAAGTCCGCTTGACCTCCGTATCTTCCGGGTGTGCTTCTCGCAGCCGTATACTCCAAATGCACCCTCGTCAAGTGCACATCGCGCACGTGGCCTCCAAGTGTGCTTCTCTCCAGTCGTGGTGAAAAGAATGAAATTTCCCCTCCCTGGCCCTTTGTGTGAAGCACTCTCTGCATTCCTGTCTCCGCTCAGCGTCAGGAAGCCTATGCTCTACTGAGTAGAAGGTGTTGAGAGCGTGACTGCTCCCGCATTTGTTCCAGTCATATGGCTAGCAGTGGGCGGGCTGTGTATTTCAGACGGGGTTGCACATCAAAATCGACCTTCGGAGATCGTGCGAAATGCTCCACGACCTCTTGCATTAGCTGCGTCAATTGTTCCGTTGAGAGCAGCGGTGCGGAGGGACATGTCGGTCGAGCTGGAGATGGGGCTGGTGAGACTGGACGGGCGGGTGGCGATGGGGGGGACGTGAGCGATGACGACGGTGGCAGCAGTGGTGAGTTCGAGCGATCGTGTGATGGTGATGGCGGTGGCGGCAGTGAGGATGAAGGAATTGGACTCCCTGCATGTGCATAGTTCCTCATCGTGCGGTCACCGCGGGCAGCTGGTGCCATTGGTATCTCCTGTCCCGCTCGCCCAAGCACAAGTCTATCACGGTTATTGATACTTACAACACCATCCTGCAGGTCGGTACGCAAATTGACACACTTCCGGAGGTAATGTTGACCACTGCAGTAATGGTGAGGGGGTAAATCTTGTTGCTGTGGAGGCTGTACTGTATCATGCTGAAACGGAGGTGGGGGGCGCTTCTGATTGAACGGCGAGGTGGGCTGTGGACAGCGATGCTGGTCCGGCACTTCAGGTGGACGGTGCTGCTGGTCAGGCACTTGACGGTTCGGCAGAGAACCCTCCTGATGGTGGCTGGGCTGCACAAAATGGTGTCGACGGACTGGCGGGCCTCGAGGTGGCTCAACACGGATTAATCCCAGTCCTACCGTTGGACCAGCACGGTTGGTACCTGGTCTGGCTGCGGGAGAAGGAGCTGAGGGGAGTGTACCAATTTCCACTGTGTTCGAGGGAACCTTAGCTTCCATGGGAATCGTTGTGGTAGTCTCGGTAGCTGCCAACGCCAAAGGAACCGTGGAAGACGTGGGAGCCGTGGGACCCGGGGACACCAGGAGAGCCGGAGAAGTCATGTTAGTCTCGGGAGTTGCCGGAGTGGACGAAACAGAGACTGCCGAAGTACCTGCGGGAGCCGTGGAAGAGGTCGAAGCCATTGGACTCAGGGGCATAGGAGACGCCAGCGAAGTCGGAGATGCAGTGCAAGCCGGAGACGATGGTGGTGTGGTTGGTGAAAGCAAAGTCGTCGGAATAGTGGCAGCCAGAGTGAGAAATTCAAACGTGGCAACAGCCTCGGCTGAAGAGATCCTTGCTGAGATCCAACTATGAAGCTTCCCATAGTCGAACGTACGAGGTTCAAGCGGGTTGAGACCAACCTTAGCTATTGCCCCCCTCCAGAGTTGCTTGGGAAGCGCACGGAGCAACATCTCGGTCCTCTCATACTCGACCGTCATGGCGTGCTCGGTGATTCCTCTGCTGATGTGATCTTAAGTGAGGAGAAATGACTTAAGACTTTCCGTGTCGTCACGGCCTCCAAACTCTGCACACACATTCTCCAAATAATAACGTGTGTAGACAAGGAAATCGGGCCAGCTATCGGTATACCAAAACTTATCCAGCATCTCCTTCTTGAGTGCAGCCTAGTCTCGGCACTGCTAACCGCGCATCATCATCACTGTCTCTCTGATCGATTCCGTGCAGTAGTAGGGAAGCATGACCACAACATTTCGACTGGAAGGGTCAGTAGCAGTGCAGGAGGCGATGTCCTCGTACTTGTGGAGGAACGTTGTCACGTTAGAGCCATGAAAGATAGGCGCGCCTGGACTATCGAGAAATGGTATCTGATTCCGCTGTGTGCTGGCAGCCGACATCGCCTCAACAAGTAGCCGTGAGATCTTCATACTTCAAAGGCCGAATGCTGATGGTGGCTCCGACCTCCATCGGAGTCAAATCAGCACGTCTCTGATTGTGATTCCAATATCCTTGTCTTCGATTCTCCTGCGTTCTATTTGTCGATCTCTCATTGCGTAGTGGTCCTCCGTGTGTGAGTCGTGTTCAATTGTTGCTGTGGCATAGTCTCTGCTCGCAGCCCAGTTTTCCAGTCCTGTTGGGTCACTTCCATCCACGTCCGTATCGTCGCGCTGTCGTCAGTCTCTCCCTGCCGGAGCACTTTCCCGTGCTCTGCTTTCCAAAACGACCTCTGAGTCAGAGCTCCTTTCATGGCGGAAGTCCCGGATCAAGAGATCGCGCACTGCGCCTTCCGTAGGAAGATACGAAAATGGAGGTTTCCATTTGAGAAGCGTAGGGAGGGAATAGCCGCAGTGAGATAGTTGATTGGCTAGAACTAAGAAACACAATGGAGAAGAAGGAAAGAGATGAGATGATGATGGGTACGTGATTGGTGAGGTGTCGGATGCCGTCCACCAAACGTTTTTCAACCTTGTCGATGGCGTGATGCAGAGCCGGGATAAGCGTAACCCAGTCAAGTACCCACTCAAATGCGTGAGTTTGTAGTGGTGGGAGCTGTTTTCCCATCACACTGCCGCTAATGAAGTAACCAAACGACAACACTGACCTATTCCAGATGGACTATCCACATTCACAGGCTGTTTCCAAGAACCAAAAGAGATGTGGATTCACCACCTGACCGTAGTACGTTGGGCCTATAAGATCACTGTCACACGTACCACCGGCTATTCTCCATTCCGCCATATATTCGACCAATATCGCGTACATCAAACCGAGCTGGACAACTTAACATGGCATACTGCCAACCAGCGCCAAGGAATCAACGATACAGTATAACTGATCGCGGCAAGATCAAAACAGCTGAAACGACAATGAGAAGAAACCGATACTGCCATACAAAGCCTAACTTAGACGAGAGATACCAAAAAATGCTACTTCACCCAATCAGCTAACCACAAAGCTAGAAACATTCATATTGGTGACTTGCCACGTGTAGACGAAACCAAAATGGCCGTGTCTCATTGCACCGAACTGGATGCTTGGTAGCGAGATCAAAACCAAGTCACTGAAATTGCCCTGAGATTGTGGAGTTATCGGCTGGCAGAACATGATGGAACAGAACTTGCTAGCTGGATAGATCGTAGTTGACTCAAGACGTTCTTCCCTGACAATGGAGGGGTACACAATGCTCGAGATTTTCGTATGCCCATCACAATGTAAGAGGAGGGATTGAAGCAATATAAGGAATTTGAGGTGGAGGGAGTAGCAGGCCCGAAATGTATACAGGGATGATGGATATAATTAGTTAAATGGAATGCTTGGGAGAAACAAATGTCGGTACAGGAAGAGGATATGGCAGGGTGTCACAAGATAGTGGGTCCATGGGACACTACACAATCGGTGCCGGCAGACCATCTGTTGAAACATTAATGTGAAAGACTGAAGGAGGTGCAAGGATTGGGGGATGAAGGTGGGAGGGAGGAGTTCCATTGTATGCACCATAACGAACAGAGTTGAGAATATAGAAAATCCACACACCTGCATGGATTTGCAAGATGGAGGGGAGGCAATATGCTTATTAGCTTAGTTGCACCTACATTACACAAAAAAAATCCTAAAGTTCTCCCCTAACCCTCAAGTAACCACGGAACAAGAGAGACAATAAGTATCATATCAGTGGGCAGAAAATGTATCGCCAAGAACATGCCTAATGACCAAGTTATGCCCAACTGCCGAGGATCAGTGTAGAAACAGAAGGGGAAGTGGTGAAGCAGTTGTGAAGAGATACGAGATCAGCCCACTAAGCAAACTGGGAACCACATAGAGACTGGAAAATGAAGCATCTGGCCCAAAGCACCTGTCCAGGTATATCAAGAGCTCCCCTCCCCGGCATTTCCAAGTAACAGCAATCCTTGTTCTTTACCGTTCATCTCCTTCTGCACACCAATGGCTGTGCCCTACCAAGTCTTCTTAACCATAACCAACAACCAATGGATACCATGATGTGTTCATCACTCAACAGCATGGCATCAGCACTCGGGGACACCATGGATATTAAAATGTCGCAGACCACTTCCACCACCTATACATGCTTGAACCCCACCACCCCACCTGCCACAACTGCAGCCACCAGTACTGCAGCCAACAATACCCCTGCCGCCACTAACGCAGTTGCTAAATATTCCCCCTCCTCAGATGTCTCTAATATCGCTTGAGACCCTTCTCCATTTACCGTTTTGTCAGAGACACTATCACACATCTGCAGGAAATTCTTTTCCAATAGCCCTGTCGGATAGCTACAAGAAGCCATAGAGATTGCCACCCAGGAACTCGCCCTCCAAGGATTGAACAATATCATGCTCAAGATTTAGGATCTCTCTGGCAACATTTCCGATGCTTTGAAATCCGAGGTCGCTGTGTCGGCATACTTCGCGCGGAGAATCATTGACTGCAAGATGTTGAAATACAAGCGATACAAAGACTTCCTTGATCCTCCTGACAGCTCTTGCAGGGTCAGGGATATGATAAACCAACATCACTCTGCCCAGCAGTGGAAAACACGGGTAACAAAGAAGCTGGGAGACCTCGGGCAACAATATCCCGAATTTCAGGAAATTCTTACCAACCCCAACGGAACTGAGAAGTGGATACCATTACCCGCAATTGTCAACCAAACATCCAGGGATCCCATGTTTGCGAAGAGATGCCTCAATTGTACATATGTCAACCATCCCTCCAGGCTAAACCGGAAGTCCAAACTGAACAAGTGGTATACTTCCGGACACATCCTGGAAGGTATAAAGCGATTCGATAATGGCTGCTCTCAGCTGGATGAATAAATCAACCAGAAACCTATCGGTGTGAAATGGTACTGGGGGTTAGTGCTGCCACATACATCTCACTGTGGCATGGATGACTGCAATAATGCCAACCAACTTCGTACCAGATCACCATCAGTACTGCCTGCCGGCTATAGGATACTGCTTGTTGACCATGGCATACCACCTGTCCACCATGGGACACTGCCTGCCAACCATGGCACACGGCCTGGCAACTTTGGGATACCGCCTGCCAACCATTGGATACCTGGACCACCTATGTTCCCCAATACACGCCAGATGGTCCCAACACCAATCACATCAACCAAGGGAAAGGGCAAGAAAACAGATGGGTGTAACGTGGAAGGGCTGTTTTTGGACCTGGCCAAGTGTGGATATGAGGTTGAAACCAGCAATTCCACCAAGGATGAGGCCAGTACTATTCCACCCGGGCCAAGCGTGACAGTCACCGGAACGATTGCGCCAGCACCATCAGGAAAAGGGGATGGTACAACACCTCCAGCCCCCACCGCGCTTGAGGCTGGAACCACACCACCACCTCCCTCTAGGAAAGAGTCCGGTACGACCCAGTAGATGTGTACTGATCCCAAGCCAAAGGGCATCCCAAAGCCGGTCCAGTCTGCCACTCCCAGCAGCGAAAGTAGCCTTTCCGATGCTGAAAATACTGAGGATCTATAATAGGTGTATTGCTTCCTACAATGGGTTGGCCTTGACCCTGACTCCAAGAGCATGTTGGACGATGAGACAAAGATAATGGCACACCATGAGAGAACAATGGGAAAAAAGCTGTACCTACCTATTGACAAACAGTCGACAAAGAGCATGTGTTTTTACGATCTGCCCTAGGACAAATCAGAGCGTCCATGTACCCAATGCATGAGGTGATAGTTGGATTTGATACTCAGCTTGGAAATCTCTCGTACTTCACAAGCAGTCAACAAAAATGAAAGGCAACAACAGATGGTTCCAGGTGAAAGTGGGGGCGTAAGTCGTGTGAGTGTTTATGTTTTTGCTTTGAGTTGATAGGTTTCCTTTTAGTTTATCCTTTTCCTTTGGGTTGAGGGTATTTGTCTGGATGTACGTCTGTGTATTTCCTTTTGGTTAATGTTATTCTTTTGATCTTTCCGGTATGGGTCAAAGGTTACACCGAATGGAAGAGGAGAGGTGTGTTTTCCACAACGGGCCAGGGAAGGGTTGTTGCCGGAAAATCTGTTTCTCACCACCACTACTACCCAGCTTGACAGAATCAGGAGATACAGTGGTTGTATGAAGTTACATCAATAACAGAGATGGACTGGGTGATGGGGGTGGATGGAGGTGAACAGAGATACAGGGGTAACGTTGATGAAATGAGCCACAGGGAGTATATATTGGGGAGACCCTGGGGTAGTTAGACTATCATATCATCTTATCATTCACCAAATTACACAGTTTATCATTCGGAACTTTTGATCTCACTCACTGATTCAGAGATTTCATGCATCCACACAATTATGTGGATCTTCATAGCAGGATAGTATCATATCTTATCACCTTCTTCCTACACTACTTAAGCCGGAAATGTTCTTTTTCAGGAATTCCCTTTGCAATGCCATGAATGGTCCCGTGGAGTGTTCATAATGGGGTCTCTGCATTCTAACTGTGCCATTTCACCCCACCACCTTCTATCAATGACTGTGAACTAAGCTTCACCAACTTTTGCCCGGGCTACGTAAGCTACACAGCAAAGAACTGCATTGCATTGTTCCTATATTCAGTTTTTAATGGTCAGTCATTTCAATATGTCTTTTTATAAAACTTTCCAAATATGCATGCAATGTCTTCCAGGTCGGATTTTTTTGTTGGATTGAACTCTATAGTTAATATTGAACAAGCAGCTTTCTACTTTATAATAATCACAATACTGAAAGTCTCCCAAGTCAAATTACACAGCTATCGAATTCCTCACGCCATGTCGTATACAATATCTTTAAATACCTCATTGGTACAGGTTATGATTACTTCCAAAAATTAACACGTCTTTATTCACGATTTGAGACACATTACTGTGCTGATTGTATTTGACGCTTGTTGGACTTCTTGTAATATTGGCGCGAAGGGTTCTATTATTTGTGATATTTTTCACCTCCTACTTGTTAGCATTTCTATTTGCACTTCAGAATTGCGGAGACCGGCAACCCTGGCATCATTTGTATCAGTTGGGATCAGGTTCTTCGCCATCCATCGGATCATGGGACCTACTCACTAGGGAAAGACTTGTTGGCAACAGCTCCCAGCACAAAGTTCAACGAATTTGCCGACTCAGATGTTATCGAATGAACTGGTTTACTATTCGATGAAGCCGCTTTGGCCATGGTGACCAAACAAAGCAGTTGATTCATTACAAGGGTCAGTTTGCAAAGGAAATTGATATTGGACATTAATTTTGCATTGAAACTAACTGCATTGTCAAATAATACACCCGAAACTGGCTGCTACCGACTTTGTAACTTACGAATTTCACCCAGACAGCTGGAATGGCTACCACATGTTAGGATATGTTTCAGCAAATATTGCATGGAATGCTATATCAAACGTTAAGACAACAGTCCTATATTGCATTATGTATCTTGCTGGTGCTAACGTCCGCTGGCACTGTCATTAACATTTGCCTGAGGGAATACTCACTAGCAGTGGATGCAATTAAGAAGCAATTACTTTCAACAAATAAAGCTAATGTAGATTTGGACAGGTGGATATCAACATACAAATTAGCCATAACATCGGTCATTGCTTATTATATGGATTCACATTGGGCATTGCGACATGTTCAATTCACTTTCGCTGAGGATGACTGCCATTCCATCTCATTTTGAAAAACTAATTAACAATGATAGGTCAAGTGTGATTATACTGGAGCAAGGATAATCATATATTTGAAGAAACTTATTGATTGTCTGGAGCTTACTGATGGCTGTTTACAGGGAATTACAATGGATAACGCTTCTTCAAATTACTTCATGACATGGAAACCACAATCAACCTTTGAGGCCTCTGGAATCAAGTGACCTGCATTGAAGATCAACATGCCCTGCATGGAGCACAGCATACCCTTGGCTTTAGCTGCACTAATCAGCAGTCTTGGTGTAAATGGCTACACCAAGTCTTCAGCAGCCCATGAGCGCAATCAGCAAAGTGGAGAAAATTAAAGCATAGACATTAGGAAGAGTCAAAGACTTCAAAAAGTAGTCAATGCTAGAATCAACAAGGTGTTGGCCATGAGTCCAGGTTTAACAAAGTTAATTGACAAAGTACGTGTTTCAACACGTTTTGAGACTCCTGAAACGGACATTCATATCGTAGAGAATGCTTACTGTATTGGGTGTGCTGACACTGGGTCATTAAAATGTGTTGATTGACTGTCAAAAAGGCAAAGTACTTCTCGCAGTACTGCCTATTGAGAATGTCAAATGATGATGGAATATGACATTGGAGTTGCTTAAGCGAGCCTACTGCTTATGAGAAGTCACCACTGAGTTACTCGAAAATCCAAACTACTTTAATTACCACGAACTCGTGACATCACCGGATCCAACGACCATGGTCACGCGGGTTGTGGAAGTTTCAATGCCCTTCAGATACTTGACCCTGTGGATGTCAAAACGGCATACTGTTGCTCGCCATGAAGTTATCACTCTATACAATGACATGTTCCATTATATTACTGGCATTATGCGAGTTTTCACTAAGAGGATAACTCTCTGGAAGAAAGTCTTGCATATTGCCATGATATTAACACGACAGATGCTGTCCAAACATTATGCCAAAGTGTCTCCAATGATGGAAAAGCATCCCATTTCAGCATGTGTTCTAGATACGTGCTGGAAATCATGATTGTTTAAGATGTGTGACAATCGAACCAATACTATCCCTGAGCACACATCTTGTAATACCACCTAATACCAAGAGACATTGTTGCAGTATCTGGAGAACAAATATTGTGCAAATCATAGATGTCAGCTCGTAATTACAGTTGAAAGCGTACCAAGCAACTATCTCTTCCCTTGCCCAATGGCTTCTGGCTCTAGTTAAATGTCTGTTAATAAATATCATTTTTCCAGCGACGATGAAGAATACCTAACAACGACGAATGTGGCTGAAACTACATTTTGACTAGGTCATTGCACACCACACTTGTTGAACTCGGTGAGGCTCTATTTGAATTCAATACCTTATTTACCATACAACTGGGGGCAAAATATTTCAAATCGTAATGAAAACCACTTTAAACCAATTCATATTAGCACTACATTTCGGATAAAGGAGATGACTGACTGCAGAGATCAACTATAGCCAACGCACCGAAAGTACAACGGTCGTTATGATGTGGCATTCGATATGTTGTTGATCGTACCCGAAGCTGGCCGATTGGGGGGTAGTTTTTCCTTTGTGCAAAATGTGTTAAGCTGCAGGCAGTGAAAAACAACAGGAGGGACACAGTATGAAAAGTTGTGGTAGGGGAGTTTAATCAAGCCAGTAACGGGATATTAGCATGTGATGACACACCATCCGATACAGCCCAAACTGATGATAACTTGAAATTCAAGGAAGAGGCAGAGGAAAGCAAATCGCACAGAAACTCCACGATCCATAACGTTTTGGAGAAGTGGCAGGGTAGTCAAACCCTATGTGCTGCATAGTAGGAATCTCGCACTCAATACAAGCAAATGACAGCCACAGGATACATTTTAGATACTCAACAGATCATCAAAGAATCCTGCACAATCTATCAGCATGATGCTGATGCTGCATTTACATTGCCGGAAGGATCACCTTTGCCACCCGGTTTGTCTCCAAACTATGACCCTAGTGGCCAAACTCATGTATTGAATGTCTGCTGATTAACATGAATCGACCATCATTCTGCCACAAGTGATTAAGAAAGTCAACTTAGAACCATTTCGGACGCTGGATATTGACTTGACTGGAATTGCACCTTGTATAATCCTCAAGACAGCGAACACAATTTCGTAGCAGACATTCAATCTTATATAGAACATAACATTGGGTTTGGGGATTCGGCAAAGCCAGAGCCGTGGGATGTGAATTCTGTGGTAGAAGTTGCTAGATTGATTTGGCCAGAACGGAAGTCAAAGAAAATGACTTAACAGGGGTTGGTGACGGTCAATGCAATGGAAACAAGGCGGAATAATGTACAAGAGAAAAAGTAGGACAGCACACGTCAATGTATTTCACCAGATGCTTTATGTACCTTGATCGAAAAGATTCTTTAGAGATATATCATGCGACAATGGGGAGCAGTCGGATTCAGATATTAATTGTGTAACAGAAGTTTACCTGGTGACATGAATCAGTTGGCAAGATATATAAATTTTGTTAAAATGATAGCAAACAGTACAGGAATATCACTATGCTTGGCTTGACCAAAGGGCTAAGTCACAATCGGTCAAATAGGGAACCAATAAGGTTAAATTATTGTGTATAGAGTTATTGATGACAGCAAAATGTGAATTCGCAATACATTAAAATGAGCATTAACGGAGGGTCAAAGATTTTTGGTCTTATAAGTCAGGTAATTGAAAAGTGATTTGGTCGCTGTTATGCATCACCAACATATTTGCATCATTCATAAGCAAAAGAGAAACAAACACAGTCACTGCTCCATTTTGAAGATTAACGTCAATGGTTCTTCAACAATCTGTGGCTTTGCATCTTGGTTAATCTATGTTGCAATTTGTTGCAGACATCCATACATAATATATTGGCTGCCTTTAGGGGTAAAAACAAAACCGACATGCTCCCTGCCCCATCCTGAAAATCAGTTTCAATGCAGTGTCAAAGTTTTTTGGTGTTTCATCTTGGGTAAACAAAATGTCACTTTGTGCCAATAATACAATAACAAAGTAATAATGGCCTTTTCAGGCAAAACACTGCATGACATCAACATGACCTCATTGTTAAAATGAGCATCAACGGAGCATGAACACTTTGTGTTCTTCTATGTTGGGTAATCCAAGTGACACTTTGTGGCAATATTTCATATATGAAGAAATTGAGGCCGTTTCAGATAAAACACTGCATGACATCAATGTTACCCCATTATGAAAATTGCCGTCCACAGTGCATAGTGTTAGCAACAGTTCCAAATTCTGTCTTTAGTTCACATTCCGGGTTGGAACCCAACCCGTACTGTTGCAAAGGGTCTGAATGTAAAATCTGCTCCTCAATTGGCAACATTTCTCGCTTTAATTATGTTTCTTAGTTCTCTGCGTATGGCAACGTAATCTATAGGAGAAATGGACATTTTGATGCCCCCTCTCAACTCCGATACTCCAATTTGAGATTGGATCAATACTCATTGGGTTCCTACACAAACCCCACACTTTCATATGATTCTTGGCTTTATTTCACCGCAACTCAACCAATATCGATCAGATTAGACATCCGCTTATGGGAAGTGAGAGAGTGTATCAAACTGCATAATTGACGTATAGATGATATTTCGATATAATAACAATTCAAATACTTAGTTTGAGTGAAAGTTGTAGAAACCAAAAAATGGAACCATGGTACAAAAAGCCTTCCAAAGTGACTCTTTGCATACAAAAACAGTGAATTATGTCAACGATAACTGCAGTAATCAAAAAATGGACTGTGGCAATTGTTTTCTAATGTCCAATTCACCCTCCAATGAGACTCCCAGCACACCTGGACTGTTGGAGGTCAATCGGTGCATCAGCATGAACAACACGCACAGAAATCCACGCAATTGTGTGGATTGACGAGAATTCCTGGCGAAGATCCAAAACAAAAAGTTCAAATATGTCAGCAACCATGGCTGAAAATAACATATGGAAAGCGGCATTTGATTTCTAGCATTGAACTGCCCTTAGAACAACTATTCCAGCCTCTCTGGATGATCGAAGGAGGCCGAACGGGAGTGACTCGATCACACATCATGGAAACCAGCCACCATGGTTACTGAAAAGACCCATAGTTTTATGGGAGCAATGATTGAAAAACCCCCTGTTGAGCGAGATATGGACATAACAGAAGCAGGAGAGGCCAGCGGTGTGGCTGGCGAAATGTCGGGAAAGACAACAAGCATGTCCGTCATGGCTGCAAGTGAGCAGTGGAAGAGTATCGAGAATGGCAAATGATTGAGGAACGTGAATTGAGAGCCAGTGGGTGCACCAGGAGACAGAAGGAGTCGAATGAAGCGAAAAGTGAGGCAGCCTGCGTGCAAGGTTACTCTGCAGAACCAAACCATCGAAATGATCGCTAGAATGATAGAAGCACATGTAGCTCGTGATGAGGAAGTATGACTCGGGATGAAAGAATTGCTGGTGGAAAGGGAGACGAAGTGGGATGAGCACCACGAGAACAATGTGCTATGGGGGATTGGCATCGTGGACATTAATGCAGATGTGCTGGGCACAGCCCGGGTACGCCAAACGGCACTGGCCCAGGAAGCGAGAAAGTAAGCAAGGGATGACACTGCAAGGCAGCACAGGGGAGGCCTAGACACCTGACAGCATCCAGGCGCAACACCGGATGGAGAGCCAGAGATGTGCCACCTGCAGCAGCAACTAAACCCCAAATCCATACTGCAACTGACATGGCAGCCTGAACCACGACAGGAACCCAAACCAAAACCAAAGGGACTACCTATTCTGGTGACAAGGTGGGAGACAGTTCAACCCTGGACACAGAGTCAGAAGGCACCTGCCAGACCAGGTCCTGCCCTGACGACTGGATTGAGCATGGCAGAGTGACTCCTAATGCCAAGGAGACACTAGAGCATGCCACTCCCCAATAAGATGGACCAAGAAATTGCATCAGGGATCAACAGAGTGCTTTTCCACCAGCAGGCCCCAGCCAACATTAGAATCTTGATCACAAGAAGGCATACCAAGTGCTCAATCACAGCAATCGCACACTAGAGTGCACCAGCGGAGAAAACTCTGCGATACCATGACATCATTGTCACAGCAACGAGGACTGTCGACACAGCAGTTGCTGATGTCAAAGCAAATGAGAGTTGGGAATGGCTAAAGATACAGGCAGTGCCCCTCGTACGATACATTGGAAAAGGAACGGAAGGCCTGCAGATGATGTGAGTGGAATTTGCGGTGTTGAATAAAGGCATTACAATTCACACCCAAGTACGCTGGGTGGTGAAACCCTGATGCATCAGGCAGGGAAGGTAGAACAGAGAAATTGCTGCACCATTATTTGTTTTTATTGTAATGGGAACCAAGGTGCCAAAGGGCATGGTCAAGAAGTACATCAACGGGGAGGGAGAGTGGTACTGAGTTGAAACATACACGATCGTAGGCCCTGACAGTAGATGTAAACACCGCGCTTGATTGGGTCACAATGGCCGCAAGGCCACATGTGGCTACTGCTCAGAACCTCACCGGACAAGTGAGCACCAGTGCACTGTGGTGGGGTGCATGGTGAACCAGGGATTACTCTCCGGTCAAACTCTGGAGAAATGCACCACCTGCAATGGAAATCACACTTCATTCAGCAACAGACGCGGAATGGAGGCTGAAGCCGCCATGGCGGCGCAGCTACCTAGGGGAGGATTGCTAGCAGGGCAGGCATCCATGAATGTGGCTACTAATGTGGCTTTGGGGACGAACAGAGTAGCGATTAGATATGGGCTTACGGGGACTGCAAAAGAAGGGGGGGGAAGCGAAGCGGACTTGGCTGATGTAGAGGAAGAGGAGGCAACAGGGCATGCAGAAGACTTCATGATGACCGAGATTACCACGACAGCCACGACAGACACTTTAAAAGACACTGAAACAGGACTCCTGGGTCACGGTGATTACACCAATCCAATACAACTGCGCTCGGTCATATGAGTGAACCATGGCGGCATGGGAGACGGTGGTTGAATGTAACCGGACATTGTGTGCTTGCAAGAGCCACCGAGAGGAATGGGAGGTTTAGGGATTACTCACACGGCATACAAAATACGACAAAGAAAAAGAGTTTGGACGGCGATACGAATGTGGAGTGGCATGGTTGTTTATGAGCGGAGTGGTTTACCTAGGGTAGTTAACAATGCTGTCATTGTCACCGACGTCGGGAAAAGTGGGGAGAAGACAACAACGTTTGCCAATATTTACGATCAAAGAGAGATGCAGTCAGGAGAGAGACAGCCACAAAAGTTGAATGGGCAGAGAGTCATTCGGTAGCCCGGAACTGTCCTCGCTTGAGATTTCAGCGCACACAGCAGTCGGTGGGACCCGAGGTGCCGCCTTCTGGGAAGAAGTGATTGATGCTAATGGACTGGAAAGTGGGAATGATGGCCGGTCCACAGTGCTAGTGTTCGCAACGGTTCCATTTTCGGACCGTTTCTACTCTAGCGGTTCCAAGAAAACCCGGAACCGGCCGGTTCGGTTCCGGTTTTTGCCATATGGTTCCCTCAATTAAGTCCACCAATATTGATCAGAATATTTAGAGCTTGGTACGTGAAATATGCACCTTTGCATGGCGCATCTTTTGGTGCTCTCCAATGTTCAATATCTTTAAAACTTCGCAAGAGGCTTTGAAAATACAGTCATTTTTGGTCCGAAAACGATGTTTTTGCGCCACCACTTGCTGAGTTTTCAAGATATCGAAAATCGGAGACGACCAAAAGATGCGCCATGCAAAGCTGCATATTTCACATACCAAGCTCTAAATTGTCTGATTAATATTGGTGGACTTAATTGGGCAGTTCGCTTAAAAAATCGTCGATTTTTGATGCGGTAAGGCCGTTGCCACGCAGACCTATAAAACCGGCCGGTTCCAAATATGGAACCGTTGCTAACACTAGGACTCCACACACAACTGGACCAGAGCGGACCACGTCGGCGAGTCGGACATTGACTTGATATTAGTGAATCGACCGATAACGAAATGGTCCATACTGGCTGATGACCATGGCACCTGATCTGACCATGAGGTTAGAGAGTGGGAGGTAGAGGCGGAGGGGCAGGAGGAGGCGGATCACGAGAAGGTAGTACGGTGGAACTTAGCTGCGATGATGGAGAAGGAGGTGGAGGCAGCGGAGAAGCTATGGATGGAACTAGCAAAGGAGAGAGCTCACCTGGATGCAGAATGCACTGAAGGCGAGTTGGAACAGGAGGCCGCATGGTGTCAGGAAGCAATGAGCAGTGTGCTCAATGCCACAGCAAAGATGATGAGTATCTGCGCCAAATCAAAGAGGAGGTGGATCTCCGAGATCAGAGGGAGAAGAAAAGCGATTGGAGGAGAAAAACAATCAAGACAGAATTCGGATGAGGCCGCCCGGGCCAAGGCTGAGCTCCTGAAGTCAATTCTGCGGTCCAAGAGCCAAATCTGGAGTGATTCCTGGCAGATCCTCAGAGTAGCCAAGGTGTGGAGAGCAGCACAATACGCCAACCCTGGAGTGGGCATGACGGTGGAGAACATAACGGACAGAGATGGCAAGCAAGCAAACAGAGCCACAGAGAAAGAGTAGGTGTTGAGGCGCAAATTGTTCCTCCAGTACGACGTCAACCAGTCCTATGAGCTAGCCCCAAATCGAAGCGCACACACACCCGTCACCGAGCAAGTAGTTGAGCGAGTGTTACATTCTCAATCGGTCAAAAAAGCCCCGGGCCGAAACAAGTTGTCGTTTGGCGCCATCCTGTTACTTTCGAAGTGGGATACAAGAGAATTGTGGGGCTGACGAAGGGACATCAGCAACAACTCTAGTTTCCGTCAGAAACACCCGGGTGTTCCGGACGGCTCTGACGGCTCTGACGGAACCTCGTACCCTCTGACGGAGAATTACACGCTTCCCGTCGCCCAGGCGACGGGTCGCGTTGCATACATACCTCCACTGTAGAGCAGTCTGGGAAAAACATCTTCTTTGGGAATGTTGCTGGTGCGCCTGGAAATCATAGCTACTACTTATCGTTCAACGATTTTCAAAACTTATGCATTCAGTTTGTATTCTCATCTATGTATCTATGTATCTATATAGCTATCTATGTACACACGGTATATCTGGACTGGCAGCACGCGGTGATTCAGAACAATTCGAGGTGCGCCTGAAGATGACGATCGAGTGAACTCAGAGATACACTCCGAGGCCGTGATCGAGCGAGTTTGGAGATGCAATTGGAGACCGAGATTGAGGGAACTCAGAGATGCACTGGGAGGCCGTGATCGAGCGAGTTTGGACATGCACTTGCAGCAGGCTATGATCGAGGGAGATTAGAGGAGTACTTGGAGGTGGTCAATCTAGAGGCGGTCGATGGGAGGCGCGCCAGGTGCTGAGACTGTATTCATTGGTTAGTTAACTCGAAACCGTGGGAATGTGACAAGGTGACTTTACCTCTGAAGCTCTTATGGAGAACTGGCTGGTGGCAGTCGATCGGTAGGGAGGTACGCCGGAAGCTGAAGCTACATTCAGGGGTCAACTCAAAATCGTGAGAATGAAGGGACGACAGACAATCGTAGGTGTATGCTGTACTCGGTGTATGCTGCACTCGGTGTATGCTGCACTCGGCGTATGCTGCACTCGGTGTTAACTCATGATGATGGCATGGAGAGATAGAGAGGGATGACTTAACTTTGTGTTCTTGCAATGATGGTAGAGTTGTGGACGAGAAAGAGAGAGATGGGGGATGAAGATGAGAACGATATGGAGGATACGAGCGGACCTGAGAAATCAGGGGTACGACTTGCCTGATTGGGTTTAGAAGACCTCGTATCGGTGTTATTACCCGCCGGATCGGGACTCGTACCTGCCGTATCGGGGATGGTAAATTGACTCGCACACGAAATTCTCTTAAGTCCCAGTTTCTCATGATGATTTCCCCCATCTCCTCTGATCTCTCTCTTTCTTGTGCTCAACTCTACCATCACCTAAGAACACGAAGTTAAGTCATCCCTCTCTATCTCTCCATGCCATGATCATAACTTAACACCGAGTACAGCATACATCAAGTACAGCATCATCCCGAGATCGACAGTCTCCCGCTCCCAGCCAGTTTCCCGCTCCCAGCCAGTTTCCCATCTCTCGGCGGATGTTGTTGTACTCAACTCTCTACATTCCCACAATTACAAGTTAACCAATGAATAGAGTCTCAGCTGCCATCGCGCCTCCCTCCAAATCGACCGCTTCCAAGTACTCCTCCAATCTCGCTCGATCATAGCCTGCAAGTGCATCTCCAAACACGCTCAATCACGGCCTCCCAGTGCATCTCTGAGTTCACTCAATCTCGGTCTCCAATTGCATCTTCAACCTCGCTCGATCACGGCCTCCCAGTGCATCTCCAAACTCGCTCTATCACGGCCTCAAAGTGCATCTCTGAGTTCACTCGATCTCGGCCTCCAAGTGCATCTCTCAACTCGCTCGATCACGGCCTCCAAGTACATCGTTAATGAGCGACGGCGGGTGTACGGAGATACAGGGGTAACGGAGGTGGACTGAGCGACGGGGAGTACATATTCGGGAGACCCCGGGGTAGATAGACATCATCTCATTTTCATCTCATCTTATCTTTCCGAGATGTCGTGGATCCACGCAATTGCGTGGATTCTCACGGCCGGGTAGTATCATATCTTCTCACTTTCTTCCTAGGCTCCTTGAGCTAGAACCGTTCTTTCTCACGAATTCCGTTTGGATGTCGCGAGAGGTGTGGCGGAATGTAGATGGTGGGCTCACTGCCGTCTAGCTCCGTCGTATCACCACAACGGCCTCCAAGTGGTGCATCTCTCGGTGCTCTCAATGGGCGTCTCCACGTGCTCCTCCGATTATGCTCGACTACCATCTGTGGCCAGATTGACCGTATGTATATATATAGAGATACTTAAATAATGCATGCCATATTATGAGGTAGCGAATCTTGTGACTGTAACAAAGACGAATGTTCTAGTCCATTCACGGAGGCGGTTCCTCCGCGGAGTACCTAGTCAGTTCACGGAGGCCCACCTTCCGTGAACGAACCGTCCATTCAGAGAGTCCGTACCCCACCTCCGTGAACTGACTAGTTCGTTCACGGAGTCAATGAAAAGTTATAACTAATCTATACATCATTGTGATACCTACAATCGGATGCCTCTTGGAAGTCCTGAATCCTGATGCAACTACAATTACACTGTGCTCCATGTCATCGTTTGAAACTGGCTCATCTTCCTCATTTCCCTCCTCATTGCCTTCCTCCTCATTGCCCTCCTCCTCCTCTTCCTCTTCCTCTCCAGTAACCCCTTCCTCCTCGAGAACCTCCTCATCCTCAGTATCCAGGTCTGCCAAATCACTGCTCTCATTGGCAGTATCCTCCGCAGATGTAGGATCAGTATCCACGCAAGCATCTCCTTTTGTATTGGCTCGATGGCGTTTTAGATTGTGACTTGGCTCTGGTGGAGCTGATCTTGTGTTTCGTTCGAGATTGAAAGTACTGATGGCGCAGCAGAAGCTCCAGCATTTATGCACTGCGCACCACCATCTCGGCCATGGCAATGAAGTGTGTACTCGACTTTTGCTTTGAAACACTTGAAACGAACAGTCGTGCAGTTGTCTTTACACCTACAACGTACTTGGATGAGCTCAGCAGGGGACTGAAGACAAGCAGCTTCCCGAAGAGTAAGTGTACTCAATTACGCTGCGCTGAACGTACACGATTGATGAATGTACCCAACTGCGCTGCGTTGAACGTATGCGGTTGATGAATGTACTCAATTGCGCTGCGCTGAACGTACGCGGTTGCGCTGATTTAATTCAGCTGGATAGAGCCAGCTGAGTGTACGTACATGCCACTGCATGCACATACATGCGTGCAGAGGAGAGTATTTGTAATTTTTGACTGACTCCGCGAACGAACTAGTCAGTTCACGGAGGTGGGGTACGGACTCCGTGAATGGACGGTTCGTTCACGGAAGGTGGGCCTCCGTGAACTGACTAGGTACTCCGCGGAGGAACCGCCTCCGTGAATGGACTATAACAACGAATATGATAGACGAAATGCCTTGTGCTTATGGAACCCTAACAACCACTGCCTTGAGAATACGGCACCAGATGTACCCAATGAACCCATTCCGACGTATGGTCACAGTTGGCCACAACGCCACAGTGTTCGTTTACAATCGGATACCGACAGAGCGAGAAGAAACGGCGAAACTGCGATCAGAGGGCGATATGCAACGCGACGCGTGGTATTGGCGCCGGGCGCGGAGTAATCTGCCACCGGGGTGTCTCTGACAGCTCTGACAGAGCGCGTCCACTCTGACGCAGCCATTCCGCCCGGACGGAAATGTTTTTTGCTGATGGAGCCATTGGCACTGGAAGACACCCAGCGGTATTGAACCGGCCTAGCGGAGTGATGATTCCCAAGCCTGGCAAAGACAAGTATACAAAGCGGAAGGCATATCGCTCCATATCCCTGCTGAGCTGAATGGGAAAAGTTGTCGAAAATGTGGTCCGGAAGCTATTGTCAGACGGGGACGAAAGAAGAGGGCTACTGAGCGACGGACAATTCGGGAGGAGGAAGGGGCGGTCAGCCATTGACTCAGCGGCCAGCATGGTTGACAGAGCTCATGCAACCTCGATAAGCGGCCACATAACAGGTGTACTTCTCATGGACAATATGGCAGCCTTCCCACGTGTGGCAAAAGGATGACTAGTCAACTGAACGAAGGTCAGATAAATGAATGGAGACCTTATACAATGGAACGAGAGCATTCTCTCACAAAGAACTGTGGAGATGATAAACGAGGGCAACGCCATGGAGAGACACCCAGTGGAAGTAGGGGTCCCGCAGTGCTCACCCGTGTCACCGATTCTCTTTGCGATCTACACCTCAGTACTGATCAAATGGGTTGAACAATACCTCTCAGCTAAAGGGCTGTCTTTTGTCGACGATCTCGGCTGGGTGGGAACTGGACGCGATGTCAATCAGGTCGTCTCGATACTAGAGAGATGCACAGGGAACAGCATCGAGTGGGCAAGTCGACGAGGGCTCCAGTTCAATAAGGCAAAAACTGACGCGGCTCTGATTACGCGTAGACGAGGCCACAAGAAACACCTACAGCCAAAGCTAACAATAAAGATAAACGTCGGGAACAGTTTCATACAGTCCAAAACACAGGTGACGCGCTCGCCGGGCGTCTGGATGGATGCAGACCTGACGTTCTAGGAGCAGCACAAACACCCTTCATCCGGCACAGCGATAAACTGAGTAGTCGAGAAAGAACACGAGCGCGGACGCCGAACCGAAGGCATGAGCTGGCTGGCCTCGTACAACGAACCAGTGGTTTCACTCATTATACTGGATCACCAAAGTACACCCAAGGGAGCTACGCAACGCTGGGCAAGAGAGAAGTAAGCGAAAGTCGGTGGGGGAGTCTGGATGTGGTGGTCAGATGGATCACGGTCTGATGATGGCTAAGTTGGAGTAGCAGCAGTGTGCAATCACAGTAATGAATGGAGGACCCGCCGCAGTTATCTGGGGACTGGACGAATGGAGGTCTTTGATGCTGAGCTGTGGGCGATTGGACTTGCGCTCAGGGAGACGGTCAAGAGAAGAGAAAGACTGGAAAAGCACAGTGTGAAAACTGTGGCCATCTTCAGTGACTCAGATGCCGTAATTCGACGAACAGCACACCTATAGCCTGGCCCCGGGCAGTGATTAGCGAGGCGGATTAATCAGAGAGCGCAGGATCTCCTTGCCCTCCGCAACGCAAACGAGATTCACTGGGTTCCGGGAACCTTTGTCATCCGCGGAAACGAAGAAGTATACTGCCAGGCGAACCTCGCCTGAGACGCCAGCAGAAGCAAGGCGATAGAGTGGCGATACACCTCGCCCTTGAATAGAGCTAGATCAATAGCCGAGGGAAGGTCAGAAGCGAAGGCAAAGTGGGAGTCCCACAAGTGCGGCAAACACTTCAGCTACAGACTCAAGGGCGAGACGGGGACCAAGAGGCCTGTCCCGATGACAAGCGTGAGGTCGCTGGCTACCAGGTTCTACAGACTAAAGTGCGGGCATGAACCCAAAGGAGTCTACCTAAAATGGTTCAGCCACCGAGCGGACGTTATATGCTTGTGGTGTGCAGGGACACCGGCTCAGATGAGGGAGCACCTCTTCCGCCATTGCAGCCGGGGGAGAGACCAACAGACAGTCCTCTGGAAAGCGGTGGGAAAGGTGACGAGCTGGAAAGCAGGCAGATGCCGACACGTGCAGGTCTCTGTGCTGTTTTCCATGCAAGAGTGCGATCAAGCGGTTATGGACTTCTTGGTGGCTACAGAAGTTGGGAAGTTTCCGCCCAAATGATTGGAGGTATGGTATGGAGCAGACGCAGAGGTTGACTCAGGTGCAGGGAGCGGTGGCAGTGTGTTTATATCTTTTCATTTCTTTTCTGTTTCTTTGTCTATCTTTTAGCTGTCATTTGTAGAGGGGATGAAGGGTAGCGGAGGTGGAGCTCCGCCATCAAGCTGGCTCGCCACGAGGCTGCGGGGGTATTAGGTCCTGTCATACTCTAATTCGAGTGCCTCTGGTATGAATAAACCACAACAATCGATCCACCGTCCGGGTCCAACCCGGTCTCAAACAATGTGGTTTTATGTGCTGTCCGGGTTACAACCCGGACCATGGCCTCCGGTCCGGTTCCAAAACTGAACTGCAGCTGTGTAACGGCAACTGTTGCTAACACTAATTGAGCGTTAACAAAATTTTGGTCTTGCATATTGGGTAATCAAGGCATCCCGCACATAGTTGAGCACATAACGGAGCTATTGACTGCCTTGATCAGCAAAAATACAAAATATAAAAGCAAAATCACGGATTCCAAAATAATTGATATCACACTGCAAAACATGCAAAAAGAAACTACTGGATGTTGAATTTGCAGTTTTGATAAGATACTATTACAAAACAACGAAAACAAGAGCATCATTTGAATGCACTCATCGACCCGCTGCGCAACCTGCTGACAACCGGCCCAAATAAGACGGGTTAGGGGATTAGTGTCGAACAGAACCCGAATTGATAGTTCGTGTCTATTGCTGACCCGGACTTTGTTTTATTCATACTGTACTCACTCCAATTAAAGTATGACAGAGACTAAAACCCTCGCTCGGCCTCCGGGTGAGCCGGCAACATGGCGGAGCTCCCACCTGGTACCCATCGTCCCCTATGACAAAGGAAAATCAATCATGTGCATGTTGTACGGTGGCGTGCGCTCGAGTAGTCGAGTGTGTGCGGGCGTATGCGAAGGTGTGTCTATTGTATCGTGTAACGAGACATGTCGCATCGACATAAGGTCGATCGATGACTAATGGTGCTAACTACAAAAGAGGCAAGTTACATCATAGTCCTTGGCATAGTGATATCCGTACTCCCAATCAGCTCAACACTCCTCCAGGACGGCTATCACGTCCGTTTCAAACAAAAACAGTAAACAAAAGAGAAGAGGAGCCAATCAAACATTGTGGATCTCCTCGAAACAAACGTGCCCAATCAATTTACTTTCCGACGGCATTCCCGATGACTTTTCCATTTCCAATTCCGATACCATTTCCGTGACCATTCCCGAGACCATTTCCAATTGTACCGAGGCCGTTTCCGAGGCCATTCCCAATTCCAATCCCGAGACCATTTCCGAGGCCATTCCCGATCATTCCCATCGCAGCACACTGCTTCAAGAAGGCGGGCTTCGGCAGTGGCTTGGTGAAGCAGTCGGCGAGCATCTCAGCAGTCGGTACGTAGCTCAAGTCGATCTCTCCGTCTCTAGCCATATCTGCAGCAAGATAGTACTTGGTCGCAATGTGTGCAACTGCAGTTCCGCGGTAGATTCTGTTCTTGATGCTCGCGATCAGTGACTGTGAATCGGAGAACACGTGAGGGATAGTCGGGATGCCGAGCTCGTTCAAGAGATGCGAGACCTGGGTGAGTCTCATGCAGCCTACTCCAAAGGCATAGTATTCGGCATCGGTCGTGGACTGGGCAGTCGACTTCTGTTTTCTCGATCTCCAGTCGACCGCTCCTCCGAAGGTGATGACCAGTCCACTTGTCG
>Ga0307514_10000964_pt1 | contig 43156 bp, 37 predicted proteins | sample 16_EM_MG_FD_203088 | JGI IMG/M metagenome (GOLD analysis project Ga0307514, IMG submission 203088) | Populus trichocarpa ectomycorrhiza microbial communities from riparian zone in the Pacific Northwest, United States - 16_EM | ecosystem: Host-associated > Plants > Roots > Unclassified | place...
TCACTCGATCTCGGCCTCCAAGTGCATCTCCAAACTCGCTCGATCACGGCCTCCAAGTGCAGCTCTCAGTTCACTCGATCTCGGCCTCCAAGTGCATCTCCAAACACGCTCGATCACGGCCTCCCAGTGCATCTCCAAACTCGCTCGATCACGGCCTCCAAGTGCAGCTCTCAGTTCACTCGATCTCGGCCTCCAAGTGCATCTCCAAACACGCTCGATCACGGCCTCGGAGTGTATCTCTGAGTTGTAGATTGGTAGCTATATAGATACATAGATACATAGATGAGAATACAACCTGAATGAATACATGAGTTTTAAAAAGCGTTGCACGATTAGTAGTAGCTATGAGTTCCAGGCGCACCAGCAGCGTTCCCAAAGAAGATGTTGTTTTTCCCAGAATGCTCTACTGTGATTCGAGGTGCTCCCAGACGCTCTCAGGTTTGTCGCCGGCGCTCCCAGGTGCTCTGCTATGTAACGCGACCCGTCGCCTGGGCGACGGGAAGCGTGTAATTCTCCGTCAGAGGGTACGAGGTTCCGTCAGAGCCGTCAGAGCCGTCCGGAACACCCGGGTGTACCAGACGGAAACTAGGGTTGTTGCTGATGTGGGAGTGCTAGCAATGCCGGATGTGGGGCTGGATACAACGCGATGCGTTGAGTGTGTCTGTAAGGTTCCTCCGGGTGCTGGTGTGCTACAACTGCTTGTGCCCAGCCTGGCAGTTGGAGTATTTATTGACCGTCGCAGTGTTGCGGACAGGGTGGAAGTCACTCATTGAGAGATATCTGCAACACGAGAATTGTTCAGCGAAGATGAGGGGGTGGAGTTCTGACCTTGGATTGTAGAGGGTACGGAACTCCCTCCTTGAGACGAATCCCTCTCCCCAGCTGGTACGGAAACACATCTCTTAGCAGGAGGAAGTTGAGAATTCCCCAAAGGCTCACGCATTTGTTGATTCTGAAGATTAGCAAGACCTCCAACATTTCGTATGACTGGAGTAATGTCCGTGTGAGGGCTTTGGGAAGGCATAGTCCGATATAGATGTTCGATGTTAAGAAGGTAGGAATAATTTCCTCTGCATGCATATGCAATGGCAGGCGAGGTAGACTCCTATTTGTGCGAGCATGGAGGGATTCAACAAAAAAGGGAGGCGCAGTGTAGACCATGCTAGACTCTAAACCCTGACAATACTCAGGGATGAGATCCCTTGAAAAGCATTCAATTATGGGGTTAACTGCTATAAGATTGAACTAAGCATTCAAATTCACTGTTACAGCAACGTCTGAAGGTCTATTCACACTGCTTGAAGAGTATTGATGCCTTCTTTGCGCGATTATTATAGTATTGCACTTGTTCTTGGCACAATACTTCGAACCATGGATTGTGTATATCTTCAGCTTCCCAGTGGAAATCCCCCTTTGGCAGAGCTAAAAGCATTGCAAAGCGAACAATGACTTATTCTCTATCCTATGACATCAGTTGCGTGTGCTTTTTCCACCGCTAGGCGTTGGTAGCTGTGTTGGATGGTTGCACAGTTGGGAAAACCTGAGAACTACTTAGTATGCTCCGAGATACACGAGGTCTGAGCGGTGAAAGTGGTATGAGAGGGCAATGCAATGCCCAGCGTCGTATACTGTCCTCACTGCGAGTACTAAATCTCGTCTCGAGGCTCCTCATTCATCCGGTGCCTGGTTGTTGTGCAAGATGAAGGCTGGGCTGTTTTGTGTTCGTTAACCAACAAAACAAGTTGAATCAAGAAATCGCAGGAACTTGAGTATATATATCCCTTCCTCCCGCCTTCACTTCCATTTTCTTTTCCTCCTGTATAAAACACACCGGCAGCATTCTGAACTCTCACGACATCACATGACTTGCACAAAACAATGCCTCTCGTTCCAAAACACACCCGATAACCTACACAACTGTCTACGTTCTCTCTTGGCTTCCTTCCACTAAATGCAACTGTATCATAATGCTAATGCCTCAGGTGTAGATTCATTTTCAACTCACAGTGATGGCACCAAAAACCAGCTGCAAAGAAAAGGGGAAGGCAAATGCTAGGGCAAAAATGCCGACATTGGTTATAAATCGACGCCTGTCGTTGGATCCGGACCGTATAAAGGGATTCATCTCGGAACATATCTGTGGACCCATATGGATATATAAAGTTTGCGGCGTCAAGAATTTGAGGGCATGGGACCTCTTTTATGATATAATCTTTCTTGATCCAGTCATGACTCGCCACTTTTCACTAGTGTTAGCAACGGTTCCGGACCGTCACTACGGGTCAGGGTCCGGGTCCAAACCGAACCTTTGCCAAATTGGCGTTCCAGGTCGTCAATAAACCCGAACTGCCCACTCGGGTACAGTTCCATGGTAAACTCCCAACCTGTCTGAATTGGGCGGGCTGTCAGCGGGTCGCCCAGCGGGTCCATCTATAGATTCATATAAGGCTCTTGTATTTGCAGTGTGTTAATAGTATCTTATCAATATCGCATTTTCAGCAACCATTAATCTGCTTTTGCTTGTTGAGCAGTTTGCAATATCGATTAATATGGTGTCTGTGTTTCACCTTCGATATATGGTATTTTTGCCTAGCAAGGTGGTCAATAATAGAGTTATGCATGCGAAAATCCGCGTGATGCGTTGATTACGAAATATGCAAGTCCTAAAATTGTTGACGCTCCGTTGACGCTCATTTTCAGGATGCCGCAGGGAGCATGTCACTGTTGTTTTGGCCCGTAAAGGCTGCCAATATCTCATAAATGGATGTCTGCAACCAATCGGAACATGACTTACTCAAGATGCAAAGCTAAAAATTGTTGACGCTCCGTTGATGCTCATGCTAAGAATGGGGCGGTGACCGTGTTGCTATCTCTTTTGCCAATAAAAGCTGCCAATACGTCCGTTATGCATAACAAGGACCAAGTAACTGGTGAATTACCGTACTTACAAGACCACAAATCATTGACGCTCCGTTGACGCTCATGCTAAGAATGGGGCGGTGACCGTGTTGCTATCGCTTTTGCCAATAAAAGCTGCCAATACGTCCGTTATGCATAACAACGACCAAGTCACTGGTGAATTACCGTACTTACAAGACCACAAATCGTTGATGCTCCGTTGACGCTCATGCTAAAAATGGGGCGGTGACCGTGTTGCTATCTCTTTTGCCAATAAAAGCTGCCAAGACGTCTGTTATGCATAACAACTACCAAGTCACTGGTGAATTACTGTACTTACAAGACCACAAATCGTTGACGCTCCGTTGACGCACATTTTAATGTATTGTCCATTCAACATCTGCTGCCATCAATAATTGTTTGCATCCTGATTTGACTTTACCGGTTGTCTTTCTGCTTGATTGAGACTCGGCCCTGTGGCAAAACCGAGCAGCGTAATTATCTTGCACTGTTCACTCTCACATGACTAAAAATGATGTATCATGCCAAAAGATTCATTGCGCCTGCTATACATCTATTTATGAACCGATATTCACAAGCTACTTACCATTCGCCCATAATATATCTCTAACTGAAACTCTCGGTCAAGCTACATAAAGGTGGTGAACCATTGATGCATTCTGTCCTACCTTTTCTTCCCTCCTTTATTTCTCCGCGTTTCAACTGCATTGACCGTCACTGAAACCCTTTCAGCCTGTCTCTTTGACTTCCGTGTCGGCCAAACGAATCAGGGCACATTTGGTGCGGCGCTCACATCCTGCTGCTCTGGGCATTCTGGATCCTCAATGCAATTGTTGTGCTCTATATCGGATTCATCGTCTGCAACGCAATCCTCTTCGCTGTCATTTGGATTATGCAAGTCGCCATTCCAGTTTAGCCAATCATCGGTGTCTGAAATGCTTTCAGGTGCGCTATGGTCGTCGCTTTTGACTGGATGACTGTTGATTCTCCGGATTCGGCGGACATTGAAGATTTGAGTTCGTCCTCCAGGGAGGTCCTTTGCAGACAAAGCTGGTGGCAAAGGTGATCTTTCCAACAATTTAAATGCAGCCGCACCATCATGTTGAAAGAGTGACCAGGATGCTTTGATGATCTCTTCCGTGTCCGAAATGTATTCTACGGCAGTCATCTGCTTGTTTTGAGCGCGAGATTCCTTCTGGGTAGCATGTAGGTTCCGGCTGCCCTGCCACATCTCCAAAAAGTCGTGAACCTTGGCCATTCTGTGCAATTTCCTTTCCTCCGCCTCTTTCTTCATTTCCGAGTAGTTTTCTGTGTTCGTGGTATCCAATTCTGGGTCAGTGCCTGCCAAAATCCCGTTATTGGCTCGAGCAAACTGCCTTACAACGACTCTTTCGCGAATGGTCTCGCTTGTGGTTTTTGACTGCCTCCAGCCGATAACATTTCGGCCAATGGAAAAACTGGCCTCCACTCCGACACCATGTGGTATGAAAGAGAATATGCCGCGCGCCACATTGGAGAGATAGGCGTACTTTGAGTGCGTTTCCTCCTGTTGTCGCCACCAATCGGTTATGTCCGGTATCCAAAATGTACTGCTAATCTCCATTGGGTAGGAGTGGTAATCATTGAGATTTCGATTAATTTGCCCCCAGTTCTTTGGTGCTTCAGGCGGCCAATTCAAATAGAGCCTGGCGGTGGTCAATAAGCGGGCTGCGTGATCGCTTCATCTGGGTGTCATCTCAGGCACATTGTTAGGCGTTAAGTATTCCTCATCATCGCTGGACAAATCATATGGATCAAAGGATGATTGATAGGACCCTGAAGCCGTTGCAGAGTGGACAAGATTGCTGCTCGGTACGGTTTCGAGTTTATTGACTGGCATACGTCGATGTTTGGCACAGTATTCATTCTCCATATACTTCAGAAAGGCCTCTTGGTATTGTGTAGTGTAGGATGTCTCGTCCTCAGGATTAATATCCATTCCCTTGTCCCACTTTCTAAACAATCGCAACTTCCAGAAAGGATCGAGGATGTGTGGGGAAATGAGAAGCATGCCCGTTGTTGGAGTCACTTCAGAGTAGTATTTGGAAAGCTTCTGCCGAGCTAACTTCACAGCGAAGAACAAGTCTTCCTTCCATTGAGTTTTCTTCTTGGCCAAAGCTCGCATCACGCCATCCATGTGATCAAACATGTCATTGTACAATGTGATAATGTGATGCAATGTGACTGTATGCCTCTTCGACATCCAAAGGATCCAATATCGAAATGGCCTCAATACTTCCATGACATACTTGACAATCATCCATTCATCCTGAGTTGTGAATAGTGGCCGGTATTCACTGTATTTTGGGTTTTGAAGCCACTCGCGTGTGAATTCCCGTAATCAGTAGGCGCGCTCGAGCAACTCCAGTGTAGAGTTCCAACGTATCTTCACATCCATAATCGGAAGTACGGCAATGTGGACTTTGGCTTTTTGACAGTCAATAAACTCGTTACGGCGACCAGGTGTTAGCGTAATTAATACAGCAAGCATTCGCTACTATATGAAGGTCAGCTTCAGGACTTTCAAAATATCATGAAATATGTACTTTCTCAATTATCTTCGCTAAACCTGGTTTCATGGCCAACACCTTGTTGATTCTAGCATTGCCCTCTTTTCGAAGTCTTTGACTCTTCCCAATGTGTATGCTTTCATTCTCTCCAAATTGCTGATCGCGCTCATGGGCTTCCCAAGACTTGGTGCGGTCTTTTACACCGAGACTGCTCATGAATGCACCTAAAGCCAGCTGTATGACGTGCGCCATGCACGGTATGTGGTTCCTCAATGCAGGCCACTCGAGTCCAGAGGCCTCAAGTGTTGATTGCAGCTCGCGTGTCATCAAGTAGTTTGAGGAAGCATTATCAGTTGTAATACCAAGTAAACGGCCGCCGGTAAGCTCAAAACGATCAAGCACGTCCTTCAAATGTACGGCTAGCCTTGCTCCAGTATGTTGGCCCTTGGCCTATCATTCTTAATTAGCTTTCGGAACAGGAACAGAACAGGCAATCAACCTCATTGAATGCGAGTTGAACTTCACGCAATGCCCAATTTCGATCCATATAGTAAGCATTGACCGACGTTATGGCTAGTTTGTTCGTTGATGTCCATCCGTCCAAAGCTAAACTAACTTTGTTTTGTATTGGCCGTTGCTTCTTGGTTGCATCCACAGTCAGTGCACATTCCCTCCGGCAAATGTTACTAAGGGTCGTAGCAGCCGGTAGGACTAGGTCATCGTGTAATGCCTTATATGTCCGTCGTAGCTCAAGATTTGATATAGCGTTCCATGGAATATGTGCTGAAACAAATCCTAACATGAGGTAGCGATTCCATGTGTCTTGGTGAAATTCAGAAGTTTCAAAGTCCTTAGCTGCCAGTTTGGAACGTTTTGTCTGTCATTTCGGTCAATATGGATCAAACTGGATATCAAATATGATTTTTCTCTGCAAACTTACTATTGTGATTCCTCGACTTCCTTGCCTCTTCAGGATGGCCAAAGCTGTTTCATCCACCGTCGAACTAGTCAATTCAGTGACCTCTGACTCTGTCAATTTGTTTAACTTTGCGATGTGAGCTTTTGCCAGCAAGTGTTTCCCCATTGAGCTGGTCCCATGTTCTGATGGATGGCGAAGAACTTGATGACAAACGATACATATGATGCCGGGGCTGCCGATCTCCTCAATTCCACAGTGCAAATAGAATTGCCACGAAGGCGCATGTCTAGAATTATTCCAAGCAATAGGCCGCTTCAAACCTACATTCATTGAAGTCTACCAAGTATCAAAGATGATTTGCAAAGTAAGGTCGCTCAAATCGCGAAGAAAGACACACTCATTTTTGGAAGAGATCATAACCTCGATCAATGGGGTGTTCAAAGATTGTGTGTCCGACATTGCGGTACAAATTAGGAAGCTGGGTAATCTGACTTGAGAGACTGCCAAAAATAACGATACAGTAAAGCAGACTGCGGGTTCTTAAATATTGACTCTACAGCTACAAGGAAAATAATCAGATCAGTCAGACATTGCATGCATATTTGTGATGTTGAATACAAGGACAGATTGCAACGACTGACCGCGTAAACCTCCATTTCGGTACAGCATACTGCAGTTTATTGCTGGGTAGGGTTCGGAGCCTTGATGCACCGTGGGGCCCAATTGTAGGAGGCGGACGCGCTATCGACACTTGTATTTTTGCCAATAAAGGCTGCCGATAGGTTCATTGTGGTTTATCTGCATTCCATTCCGGTTATATTATCCAAGATGCCAGCGCAAAAATCGTTGACACTCCGTTGACGCTCATTTTGGGACATGGTTACGATCATGTCGTAAGCATATTTGCCTAGAAAGGCGGCCGGTAGTACGATTATAGATCATTGTAGTTGCATAGCCCCTTGATTTTCCAAGATGGAAGGCCTCAAATCGTTGACACTCCGTTGACGCTCATTTTTAGGGTATAATGACAATGTGGTCAAAAGCATTTTTGCCTAGAAAGACAGCTGATAGTTCGATTAAGTGTTGATGTCGCCGCACTGCCCTCGGATTGTCCGAGATGCATGGCCAAAAGTCGTTGACGCTCCGTTGACGCTCATTTTTAGGACATAGTAGCGATGTCGTGGCAACCGTTTTTGCCTAGAAACGCAGCCAATAATCTGATTATGGCTTAATGTCGCCGAAAAGCTCTAGGATTTTCCATGATACAAGGCCAAAAGTCGTTGATGCTCTGTTGACACTCATTTTTAGGACATTCTAGCGATGTTGTTGCAAGAGTTTTTGCCTAGAAAGGCGGCCGATAGTGCGATTATAGGGTAACATAGCCGCACAACCCATGCATTTTCCAAGATGCAAGGCCAAAAATCGTTGACACTCCGTTGACGCTCATTTTTAGGATGTGGCAACGAGTGAGTCATTTGTGTTTTTCGCAATAACACCGACTTATACATTCGCTTTGGAAGGATGTGACCATGCTGCCCATTGATTGCCGAATGTGTAAGACTTAAAATCGTTAACACTCTGTTGACGCTCACATTAATCACATTGAAACAGCCTTTGTACACTCAATCATTGTATGCAACAAATCATATACACAGTTTTGACATCCATTATTGCGTTTGTATGTATTATCGTTTGCATCCAGGAGTTTTGTTACCTCTCAATTTCTGATCAACTGCTATCTACGCTATCTGAGTTAGAAATGATATGGCCCTATCACATTCCTGCGCTTTCGGCCGGCAATTGACGGTATGTAGATCATTTCACTACTTTTTGGTAAATATAGCTCGATTTTCTCACCATTCCTTATCCAGCTCCTTCTCCTTGATTTCCATGACGTACCACAAGCAATTTCAAATATCTCAACCATGTGCACCAGGTCTGTGCGGAGAGTTATGCAGTTGGATATATGGATGAATGCAGCATGATGGTTGTCATTCAAATCGATTCGTCAGGCGCAATGACCACTCTTTCTATGACACGCATGACATCACTCACTTAAATTTTGTTAGCACATTTCCTCACTAATATTGCTTTGGCTTTGTCACTTAACAGTCACTTGCAGACAGAAACCGAATGTGATGGCCGTCTTACAGCTCGATTTGGATTCCAGAACTTTCACATGGTGCGTTCGACCCTTGCACATGCACAGACGAATTATCATGTCTCACAATTTGGTCACTGAAATCAAGAAAAAGCTGACACATAGCAAAATTGTTAAACAACTTGCTTTTCACTGCGATCAGACGTCAAAAATTACAGTTTACACTTCTATTCTTCAGCAGACGCAGGAGCCGTCACCATCTCTTCGTCGGAATCCGATATCTATATGGTAATTAGCTGGAGGCTATATGCAAGGGTAAAAGCTTACTGGTTCAACTGGCTTCGCTTTCAGCAACATTGACGAATCGGGCTCCGCAGCTGGCTCACCACTACGTATGCTTGATTTTGACTGCAGCTTCACCGAACCTAGCCTAATATGACTACTTCCTGGTCGAGAAGTCCCTTGCGGTGTTTGCGATATTCTGGGGTCAATGTCAAGACTCTCCATAAGCTCTCCAAATGTTGTCGGTGGAGGTGCCGGAGCGTCATCATATGTTTGCGGCTGAACGATGGCCGGGACCCTCAATTTGAATGTGCCGTACTTCTTATCTCGTTCACGGAAGTAGTCGGCTGCATCCTCCCATCCCGGTTGAGTCAATTCGTTGAGCTTCATCTGCTTCTGCTGAAACCTCTCCATGTGCTGCTGGACCGTTTTGGTGATTGTGCCGATCACCCAGCCGGGTTCGTCATCTTCGCTCAGCTTGCCCTTCTCAGTCGCTTCATCATCCTCATCTTCCCCATCCTCCCCATCGTTGCAACTTGCAAGATCACTCAGACTGTCTCCGATAGCAACCAGCATCTCCTCAAACGTCTTTTCGGGCTTTCTGGACGTCAATCCCGCGATTTCAGCATGAGTCATATCGTCCTGCTCTTGTTGAACCGCTGCCTCTGCGTCTTCAACTCGCTTTCTTGCCCCAGCGGTTTCTCTCTCAACATAATCTTCAATCCATTTCTCTTCCTCTTCATTGCTTAAGAAGTGCGTTTCTCGTGGTTTCTCCGCCGCAAGCTTCTTTTTGGACCTCAAGCTGCGCAATGCCCCAAGGGCTCGGACTCTCTCTGCCTCCAAGCCGCTCTTGCCTTCATTCGCTTGATGACGTCGTTGGGTTGACCGCTTTGTTGATTTCCCATATCTGCCCACCGGAAGTGGTGAAAAGTTCTTTTTCGGAGCATTGACCATTGTCCTTTGCGTGGACTTTGTTGTTGGGCGAGATGTTGGATGTTGCAAGTTATGGACAATATGGAGGCAAGCTGCGTCTTTTATGTCAAGGTTAGTACGTTTACTCATCTTGAACAAAGCAAAATCTCTCTCTTGACTGTCAATAAATCAGGAATAGTGACGCTAACCGTACAACATGACATGATTGTTAGCGTCATTTGCATGTAATATCCCGGGGATTATTTGAGACAAACATCAGCAGACATCCTTTCCCTCGAACTACATCCTATTAATATCTAGCAATTGAGCAATTCCGGCGGTCGTACACCCCAATTGATCACTGTTAACAACCAAACAACATCAGACCGACTTATTGCAAATTGCGGGGCGGTGGGAAACCCCTGCAACTTGCAGCCATACTCAGTAGGATTCATCTTGAGCATAACAATCATGTTGGCTGCTAGTTATTCCATTCTGACATGAAGCTAACTATATAGTCCTCAGGGCTTCCCACTTCCTCTCGTTATCATCTTCCTCTTCTATTCCACACCAGCACATTATGGATACACAACCACCTCCGCCAGGTGAGAGCGCATCGAATACCGGCAGATCGGCGGGCGCTACATCAAATACGGAAGTTCTCGGCACACAACAAAAGCACAGACACAAGTTAGTTCACCGTGATGCTGCCAATGCAGCCACCAAACATATCACCCAGGATGCACATTTAAAAATCGTCCGCAAGACTGGAAGCAGCAAAAACAAGAAGCAGCATGCAGTTGGATGTGAATATATCCATATCGAGGCAAACGGCGGTCAATTGACCTTATAACATACAGCGGGTGTCTGTAGAGAGCTACGTAACGAATTCATCGCTGCCCGTAACAGGAAACCTCCATGGTCGACTAAGGTATTTGTCCGCACAGTCTGCGAAATCGAACATCATGATGTTGTCAGCTCTGGGATCTTCGCAGATGAATTCCCTGATAAGCATCCCCATGAGTGGACGAAGCAGGCTTTAATCACCTTAGAGGAGGCTACGGAAGCATATATGGTAGAGGTAACAGCCGAAGTTCATTGTTAGAAGCAGCAACTGATGTCTTGTAGGTTTTCAACATGTCTGCAACTATGGCAAGGCAAGGAGGTCGGGTACAGCTGGAACAGTCCAACATGTGCCTGGCGTTGAATATGGCCAAAATGGCCAAAGGAGGCTTCTCGTGTGCCGCAATAGCGGAAACAAAATATCTCATTAAGAAACCACGCACCGAAGTCCGAGAAGAGAAGAAGCGGGGTGTTGAGTTTCCTGGGCATAAAGAGGTGAAGGCTGCGATACAAAGACATCCAGCAATGCTTCGTCAAAACCAAACGTCTGGCTGCCTTCCTTGCCAAAATGGCACCGCAAAGAATCCGCAGACACGCTGGAGACGCAAAGAAACAGGTGCACCTCCACCCGCCCGACGCAGAGAGCGGACTCCAGAGCTGACTCCACCTCCGCCCGGCACGCCACCCGCCCCAACCAGTAACACTTCCGGAGCTCAACCTTCTGAAATCGTCAATTTGCCGGCCGGATATACGTATTCGCATACAGCTCTTCCCTGTGCGGAATTTTTCGATGACGATGAGGATACCGAGCACGATACCGATTTCGATCCAAATATGCTGACTGATGAAGGTTGGTACACTCTCTGTGGTGTGGTAATGCAGCTAACATTCATTTTGAAGACAAGAGCAGCGGATTGAGCGACCATGCAACTGATGACGAGCATTGACCGAAAGACACGGGATTTTGGAGATTATTAATATATATATCTATGTATTATTAAAGAACAACGTAGTGATCAAGAAGAAAGTAAATAAAAACGCCAGAAAGGCAGCCAAAACAATGTGAATGATGGGCTGTGCCAAATTAAATGATTGCATATTGTGGATACAGCCATGGCAAAATGAGCGTCAACGGAGTGTCAACGATTTTTGGTCATACATTCTTGGAAATCACACCTCCGATAGGTTGTAGTCAGTCAGAAAGGAATTTTTGTCCGCCTTTATAGGCAAAACAGATAGCAATACCCTCCCTGCCCCATCAGGAAAATGAGCGTCAACGGAGCGTCAACGATTTTTGGTCATGCGTCCTGGGAAATCACACCTCCGATAGGTTGTAGTCAGTCAGAAAGGAATTTTTATCCGCCTTTATAGGCAAAACAGATAGCAATACCCTCCCTGCCCCATCAGGAAAATGAGCGTCAACGGAGCGTCAACGATTTTTGGTCATGTGTCCTGGGAAATCACACCTCCAATAGGTTGCAGTCAGTCAGAAAGGAATTTTTGGCCGCCTTTATAGGCAAAACAGATAGCAATACCCTCCCTGCCCCATGATGAAAATGAGTGTCAACGATTTTTGGTCATGCGTCCAGGGAAATCACACCTCCGATTGGTTGTAGTTAGTCATAAAGGAATTTTTGGCTGCCTTTATAGGCAAAACAGATAGCAATACCCTCCCTGCCCCATCAGCAAAATGAGCGTCAACGGAGCGTCAACGATTTTTGGTCATGCATCCTGGGAAATCACACCTCCGATAGGTTTTAGTCAGTCATAAAGGAATTTTTGGCTGCCTTTATAGGCAAAACAGATTGCAATACCCTCCCTGCCCCATCATGAAAATGAGCATTAACAGAGCGTCAACGATTGTTGGTCATGTATCATGGGTAATCTGGGGGGCGAAAGGTTGCACATTGTCATAAACTGATTATTGGCTGCCTTTATAGGCAAAAGTGAAAGGGAAACGCTTCCTGCCCCATCATCAAAATGAGTGTCAACAGAGTGTCAACGATTGTTGGCCTTCCATCATGGTTAATCACAGCGCGATGTGGCGGTTATTGTCTATATACATCATTTTGACTGTTATTATACACTAAAAGGCTCAAGAATACTTAGTGGTAGCTCTGTAAATGAAATAAGTTGTTACTGTCCCGGAGGATGTGGCTAGAACATCCTGTACATATCTGTCTTTAAAGGCTGCCATATCCTTCTTCATGGATGTTTGTGATCAAGCACCACTCATATTACCGAAGATGCAAGACCACATATCGTTGACGCTCTGTTGACACTCATTTTCAGGATGTGGTTGGGCGCGTGAGTATGCTTGTTTTGCACATCAAGGCGGCTAATACGTCGAAAATGAACCGTGACGTACCAATGTCAATATTTTACGATTAACAGTAGCATATCTGGATGCGACCATAAATGTGAAACCCGAAACGCAGAACTGGAGATTGGAACTGACGGGTCTAGCCAAACCTGACGAAACCCGCAGGTTGACAGGTACAGGTCCAGGTTTGGCCCGCCAAGAGTCAGCGGGTCTGGTTTTTGGACGGGTCTGGAACCGAACTGACCCGTTTTTGCGGTCCAAACCCGGACCGCTGGCGGGTTACCCGAATTGGTTGCTAACACTACTTTTCACAATTCCAGCTAATGTGGCCACACCCATCAGCAAAGTGTAATTATGTCACTGGGAGCCTCTGGGAGTGTCTGAGAGTTGTCGGACCAGAATCGCAGAGTGGTCAAATCCCAGAGTTGACTGGACCGACCCAGTGGCCTTCAGGTGCACCAGGGAGCACCTGGGAGTGCCAATGACAAGCCTGGGAGCGCCGGCGACAAGCCTGGGAGCACCTTGAATCACTGTAGAGCAGTCCGGGAGAAACAACATCTTCTTTGCAAACGCTGCTGGTCTGCCGGGAAATCATAGCTACTACTTATAGTTCAACGATTTTTAAAATTCATGTATTCAATTTGTATTCTCATCTATGTATCATCAGCAACATGTATTTTAGTCTCTGGAAGACTCCAGGAGTGTCTGAGAGGATGTGGAGTGGAAACTTAGAAGCGTCAATTTCAGGAGAGTATCAGACCCTAGGAGAGTACTCCGGCAGGGCTTCAGAGTAACCGGGATCTCTGATGACTCATACAGGAGTATGATGGGAGTGATTGTGATAAGTTTGGGAGCACGTCGGAGCGCCACTTTCGGTGCACCTGGGAGTGTCACCGAACCAACGCGGGATCATAAACAAACTTTGAGAGATGTCTGGGTTCTTATTGATATTCATTTGGAGAACTGCAGGCGTTATCTGAGATTCTTCGGATGTACATGAGCAATCGACATCCCTCAATAGTGAATATGATACATGGATTATTGTTCATTATCACTTCTGAATCATACTAGCTGTCATCTTTTTCAACATTGTATTTTGTGCCTTGCTACATTAAGGAAACGAAAGAGAAAGGCAAGAGATTCAAATCTAAACCCAGGTACACCGAAACAATATCCCAACTCAGCTATCGAAAAATATCAATCAAACATGGTATCGATGTCATCCACTCCATCTCCCATCTCATCAGGGCCAACAAATGCAGGAACACACAATTCATCAACGGTATAAAGAAGCTGAAGGCACTACTTGTATTTGCTGATTATTCGTTCCTGGCAAGTGGATAAAATGGAATTCCAATGTCGTTTGGCTCAATTTGTGATATCTAACACAGGTGTAATGTGATGTGAGCTAGCTGCGAACCTAAATCGGGGTATGAGAGGCAATATGATACATTCAGATGAAAAATGGGAACAACTACCAGGGGACAAGAGGAGCACCAGATGGGGAGTGTTGTGTGGAAAAGAGGAGTACCACAAAAGGTGTTGGAGAAGCGCGGAATGATAAAGAAGAGCGTCAAGTTTAAGCTGAGGAGCGATGAAAGAGGAGGGGTTGAGGAGTGCGGAATGAAATTGAGGAGCGCCGAAAGAGGAGGGTGTAGGAGTGTGGGTTAAGGAGTGCAGAATGAAATAGAGGAGAGCCAATCCAGGCAGAGCGGAGCACCGATGGGATTGAGGAGTGCTTATCCCAGAGGAGGAGCACTGAAAAGGGGTGGGGTAATGAGTGTGGAATGCATTATAGGAGCGCCGGTGGGAATTGAAGAGCTCTCATCGCGGGCTGAGGAGCACGGATAGGGGGGGTCTAGTGTGCGGAATGGGATAAAGGAGTGCTGAGAGGAGGAATTGACTGTGGAATGAAATAGAAGAGGTTCAATCTAGGCTGAGGAGCTCCGATGAGGATTGAGGAGCGCCTATTCTAGTGGAGTTGCACCGCAGGGGAGGGGGGTGGGGGCGTGATGCGGCCGCTGATGTGTGATTGATTGTGTAGTTGCTTCTAGAGGAAAATTGATCACAGGGGATGGGCCAAATGTACCTCGATATTCATCTTGAGAAAACATAACTGTGGCCTTCTTCCCACTGGCGTATTCAGACAGCGCACAATGAATAGCTGCTGCTGCCAGCGCTAAAGTCTGAGGAGCAAGAGGTTGGAAATACTGTGATGTTGTTGGCTGGCACCCCAAGCAATTGGCGGTGAAGAATAATTGGTGGTAAACGAGATGAAGCACTTCCATTCGCGTGAACCATGACTTCTTATCATCGACGACCTTTGAGAGGTAAGCATCATCAACCAGGAGCTCCTTGACCTTGATCCGAAGGTCAGTCTCAGAGCCCACATCCAACTGGTAACTACGGACAACAGTTCTACATGCGCCATCTGCCAACCGTCCTCAAATTGTACTAATCCTCAGTTTCAACTATGTATATGTTCGGGGGTAGTCAATATCTGTAAGTCTGATAGAGGAGCATTAAACAGAATGCAAGACTTACAGCTTCTCTTGTGTGCGGATCTATTGTGAGAGATGGACCACCGGGCAATTGACATACAGATGGTGTACCTACAGGTGCACCTGCTAATGCCTGCTGACAATCCTGGGCTTCAATCGCTAGGTTACAAGCATCTTCAACCATCGAGTACTTGTCATCGGATAATATTGGCCAAGGAGTCTTCGTGAATCCAATTGGCTCCATGAACCATTTCGCTACCTCAAAAGTAGCCTTTTGGTTTCGGGGAACGTTCTAATCACTACAGGCCTTGGGTTGTGGAATATTCTGGTCTCCACTAGACTTGTTGGGAAGCACCAGTGCCCGGGCGGATGGTGCACGGTCAGACTCGGATAATTTGTTGAGGAGGGATGACCTTTTGCGTTTGAGCAGTGGTGGTGCCATTGCCGCAGGTAGATTTCGCGAATTTGGAAGCGGGGGGCGTGCAATGACAGTATCGGCACGGCTCTGTTTCTTTGGCAGTGGAACACTTGTAGTGCATAATGACTTGTTCTGGCTCGCCTGACCTAGATGAACGACATCCTGTTGATGATCCAAATCATCTTCGTCAATGTCGGATGATAAGGTGGATTCTCCCGTGTCCTCACTATCGTCATCACTGAGCTCCTGATCGGTCTCGTCATGCTGATTCATTGATGAAATCGGGGATATTAGTCATCCGCAATAACATGCATGAAGGCAGATAATTGGAAGGCAAACATTTGATGGACAAAGAAGATTGGCTGCTTTCTTGAAAGTGAGTGCTCTCTCTAGGTGTGCTTCTTGATTCTGCTGTGAATAGTGATTCCTCACCTGGCTGGGCATAGGTTCCATTTGCTGTAAGGAAGATCTAAAGTTGGAGAATGTGGGAGAGAGTGTAAAAGCAGGAAATATAAGATTAAGTGCAATACAATAACAGGATAAATGATGCAAGAATTTGCACAGAGTCGAGGAGGATGCAATACGAGGCGCGCCTTGAAAGGGTTCTGGAGAGATGTCTCAATCATTTATATTTATATTGAGGATGACAGTCCATGTTGCGATTTCGGATATTGTCAGGTGTGCTGGAATAGATGGATATCTAATGCCGAATGTTAGCAACTCCTATGAACAACAGTCTGCACGGATGCAAGAATTCGAGGTTGGCTAAAGCCCACGCACATAGAGAATAGAACCAGAGGCACCGGAAGATAACTCGCGACATCAACTAACCCTTGGTGCCGGCCACAAATTGAGCACTGTGAACCTGAATGAAAACATGAGCCCCTGCATACGACTCCTCTAAACGTACTCATTATGTGTGAAAGTTCGAGCATTTGCGGTGACCGCATAGCATAGAAATCGGTGCAGCATTTGTTAGGGGTTCTCCCTTAACGGCGATAATGGTGGTTGCATTAGTTATATGAATACATGACACGGAGTTACTCCTGGTCTAGTCACGTAATATGCACAACACCTATTCATGATATGCAAAGAAGACCAGTCCTATGTCCCTTAGCGGGGATACATAGGAGTCGCGTGTCAATTGAATAAGTGACCAAGATCACATAGCGGATTCACTTGAGATGATGCAACTATGTCGCCATCGTGGGAAAGCTTGCTTTAGCCGTGCGCTTAGTTTTCAACCACATTCATTATTCCTGATACTAGTGGGACACGTCTATATGACGCAGCAGTCGATAGCCTATATGCTATTACGTGAGATCTCTGGCTTGTTGCCCAAGGCGATAAGATTAACCAGGGCACTCCCCGGCCAGAGAGAGTAGTCTCGGCCTAAGCATGGCGTGACTGAGGCAATTATGACATTGGCTGAAGATAAGAGGCCTGAAGCAACCATGCTCATTGGATTGAGTTAGTATGCATTGCAACGTCAGACTCGTATTCGTTACGAGCTGGCGCGTCAAATTCTACATTGGCATAGTATCTGTTGGTCACAGATTAAATCTATAACGCAAGCCGAATAGCCTTGAGGGTGAGGTATTAATTTGCGATAAGCACTACCGACCAAGATCGGCAGATGTTCCTACTACTGAAGCAAGCGGATTGCGAGATGTGTAAGTTCAAGTTTCATCTGGCACAATGCATGACGCGTAAATCACCCAATAGATGGCCTGATTCTTATCAGGAGCGCTAAAGCTTTAATACCTCATTGACGTAAAATGTATTATTATCATTGAAGCCATAGCATCAAAGTACGGGCCCTCGAGGACGATTATAAAGAGATGGCATTGCTCCGGCAATGAGAAGCACAAGCTCAAGCAGCAATCCACAGTCAACAATCAGAACACCGAAGACGATCTTAAAATAATATCAAGAATTCTATCTATTACAAACTCTTCAATTACTTCCCTCATAAACACACATGACTGGGCTTTTTATGCCTGGACATCATTACACACTTGCCGAGTATGCACTGCAACAGATTGTCGAGTCTTTCGGCAATCTACTTTTTCAATTGGTAGAAGCCCATTTAACCCACACTTACCGGGTGGTTTTTCGTTTTTGGGAACTCGAGAATATCAACTACCTGGTGCTCAGATATCTGAACACCGGCGCATTACCATTCGAGGAATTTTCTGAGGATTGGTTGTTCGATGGGGAAGCCTAATCTTCTTTTATTTAGGAGACGTTCATTGGAGACGGTTTGATTTGGAAGCTCTTGCAAGAAAAGGGCAAGAGGTTGAGTTTCAGGAAGAAACGAGGAGAGAAAGAGAACATAGATAGGCGGCTGTACTTAATTCAATAAATGTTGTATTGATTATTGGGATTAAGCACCCCCGTAACAGCATTGTGAATGTGCAGAACTCGATAGATTTGGTTGGGACCTTGTGAGTGATGGCTGAGCTGCAAGGGTTCATACTGGAGTTTGTTATCGAGCGAGGAGAAATATGACTCTCCATATGTGGTAGATCGGCCGGAAGGACACATGTATTTCCATGATATTCTATTGTACTAGGATACTGCAGCTAAGTTAGCGGTTGATATGGCAATATCGTAAGCATAACATCCCTTTCATGTGTTCATCCGGGCCGTGTCTGCAGAATAGCTTTCAGCACAATATTGCATTAGTTAATGGAAGAGGTAGAGAATGTGGTATACAAAGGAGAGATACAGGCGTAGAGAAAGAATGGTAATGTACGATGGATTATTCAGGGGTAATCCTATTGATTCAAGCACTCATCAATGCCAAGATTGCTAACAAATGGGTCATAAATTCTCACTCACATTCTGTTTTTGTGCCTAATATCTGGTAAATCGCACACCGTTAAATTGCACACCATTAAATCACACATTCATTATGAATCTCACAATACATTGTTGATTTAAAATAAATATTGGGGTTGAAAGCTATATTCTACAATGTTATGAATGTATAGTGAGACGTCATGTCATGGCAGGCAGAGGAATGATGGTTGCATGCATTCAGTTCCGGGGAATTGAGGTGCACTGAAGTTGAAATGGTTATACTTGGATTCAATGGCTGAGGATTGCAGACTTGCCTTACTCTGACAGTTAATTGCACCCTTCGTAGCTGTCTTCTCATAACTCTTGCTTTTAAGATTGTCTCTCTCATAGCATCTCAAGATGGAATTTGGTTCACAAAATTTATTTTCGGATACAAGTTTTGGCGGCCCAAACATACATTTGGTCAGAATACAGTTAAGTCTTGATTTAGAGATTTGAGAACTCAGGCCTCTTTGAGCAAGTGCGGTACATGGGTGAGCAGGAGTTGCCAGCCATCTTGCAGAGTCGCTGAGCAGAATCAGCCTTTTGAGATTCTCGCTCTTAAGCTTCCACAGCTCTTTTGACAGAGCCTGAACTTGCAGAAGATATTTTAGGATTTGGAAGCATTGGTCCAAACATACTACTTAGTTAATATCAAGTTACATGGGGTAGCTAATTGGCTGGGCTTGTGCATTTATGGTTTAGTTGTGCAGGGGCAACCTTCCTCCAATGGACAGGTGACACGGAGCTGACAGTTCAAGGCATGTTAGTGGCGGCCTTCAACATTCTGATCAAGCATAGGTTCATATCTTAGCAGGTGCAGAGCGGGATGAGCCGCCTTCACCTAATGGTGAAGTGTCTTGATAGATCTGTGAGCACTGGGTCCACTAATTCAAAGTCGAAGAAAACATGATGAGAATGAAGCAAACTAAAATATACAATGTGCACTACGTACTGCAAGTACATGCGCTTTGGTGGCACATTTGTTGCTCTTGAGGTGTGCCTGGGCTGGAATGATAACATCCATAATGACTCGCAGCTTGTCAAAGTTGGCTTCATACCTATCCAAGAAGCTCATTCTGGACAGGATTGAAGATCTCAGTTGTGAATGATCTTCAATCATAGGCTAGAAAAACCCTGGCAGTGAAAGCGGGATTTGAGCCAAGAATATCTGAGCCGTGTCTCAGCTTCCAACTCTCTGGGATGGGGATCAGAGGTGTGCCAGAACTTGAATGATATGCCAGCAAAAGCTGCAGCTTTGCCACGAATAAGTGAGCCTATGTCTCATATTTTGACCCAAGTACTCAATATCGCCTAGTCTGTTTTGATTGCCAAATGGGATTGGCGAATATGCAGTGCTGGATCTGTCACGAACATAAGTCAAGGATTCTCCGGTGCACCAGAACTTCAACCATATGGCAGCAAATCCTGCGGCTATGCCACGAATATCCTGACTCAGGTACTCAATATTGCCTAGTCTGTTTAAATTGACAAATGAGATTGGCGACTAAGCAGTGCTTGATCAGTGACGAAGATATGTCTTGGATTCTCCAGTGCACCGGAGAGTCCTGGGCACATATTGTTATGACCGATCGATTACTACATATTTGTCTATTCCATTTGGCATAATGATTGTCTAAGCGATATTGAGTACCTGTGTCAGGATATGTGTGGCATAGCCACAGCATTTGCTGGCCAAAGGTTAAAGTTCCGGTGCATCTGAACTTCGATCATATGGGTGCAAAAGCTCCCACTTTGCCACGAATAAGCGAGCCGTGTCTCATACTCAGACATAAGTACTTGAATATCACCTAGACTGTCTTATTGCTAAATGTGATTGGCAGATATGCAGTGCTCGATCTGCCATAACGAATCATATGACATTTGCCGTAGAGACTCCGGTGCACCTGAAAGTGAATCAATTTTGCTTTTTCATTCGAAATACGTGCATGGCTTCAGGCTTCCAGTGCACCTCAAATTCGCAACTGACGATTGATTGAAGCCCTTTGCGGTATCATTGTCACAATTCGAGTCATGCCATTGATCATGTAATAGGTCAGCCGGAGGAACTTCTTATGTCGCGTATCAATTCACTTCATCTCATATGGTCATTAATATTAAAAAAGAGCGCCAATGAAATCCTACTCTAGCCATTTCTAATTAAAGATGCAACAATTCCAACATCAGAACTGTGATTCGCTTCAACATTGAAGAGAGAAAGATTCATCTCTCCAGTATAGTGTCCCTTACAAACGACCTTTTTGACTATTTGTATCAGTTAAGAAGATTATGTTGCTTGAATGCCTAAAGAGGCATACCTTGATGAAGCATCTAACACTCTAAGATTAATGGCTCATCTGACTGCAACATGTCTCCATTCTCTGTCAGCCGCTTCCTATGGTCCTCGCGAGCCTCCAGAATCCGGTATATCATTGATGTCGTGATGTTCGGTCGACTCATTGAGCCATGCAGGACTCTTGTTTGCGCAACTCCGGAGTGTTGGTGGAGATCACTCGCGCAGTTATAGTAGCCACCAGGACCTATATTCAGTAACCATGTGTGTGGTACTCAGCTTTGCCCTAGCCGTACAACTCGTGCAAATGCCTGCCGCTGGTCATTCAATACCCAAAATTTCTAAGTTATTACTGCATGTTTTGCAGCTGTAAGATTTAGGCCTGTCCCGTCCACTTTGGGTGTGGTTATGAATACAGAGGGATTTTGTGAATCCTGGAATTTGAGCTGCATTTCTGTGCATTCATCATTGCCCATTTCGGCATACATGTGGAATATATCCACATTATCTGCAAAAACCTTCTTTGGCCACCACTTGAAATGACAAACTTGGCCAGGAAGCGGACAAAAGTAGCACTGCCATGTGTGGAGCAGGTGCCCTGGGCGGTGCATTTTCGTTTCTCTCTTCTGGAAGGAGCGTCTCTCTTGATGCGTCGTCTTGGTCAGATTCGGGATACTCTGCAGGTTCCTTGATAAGCATGGGCAAAAATGTCTGTCTCAGCCATCGGAAAATCGGAGATTCCTGTTACAGGGGTTCTTAATCCCAATAATCAATACAACATTTATTGATTTAAATACAGCTGCCTATCTAAGAAACTCTTTCTCTCCTGATCTAATCCTAAGACTCAACCTCTTGCCCGTTTGCAAGAGCTTCCGATTGTCCAGTGGCCAATTCCATTGCCACAGCTTCAAATCTTTCTAGATCGAAACGGTGCCACTGACCGTCTGCAATATAGACGAAGATTGAACTTGCCTGCCATGTAACCACTCCTTGGAAAATTCATCGAAGGGTAAAGCGCCGGTGTTGAGGTATCTCAGCACCAGGTATTCGACATTCTCGAGTTGACAGAAATGAAGAACCACAGCGTAGGTGTGGGTTAAATAGTGCTCTGCCAAATCAAAAACCGAGTTGCCGAAACTCTCGACATCCCGTTTCAATGCATACTCAGCTGGTGTATATCGATGTTCAGGCATACATGGCCCAGTCTTGTGTATGGATGAGAGAAGTAATGTTTGCTATAGATAGAATTCTTAATAATATTTTAAAATCGTCTTTGGTGCTTCTGTGTTGACTATTGATCGCTGCTTGCTTGCCTCACTTGCTCCGCGACAATGTTGGCTCTTTATAGCAACGTCCTAAGCCCCCCCACGCCTAGCTGCTATCTCCTGAACGCTACCCTTATCACTAATGGGTTTACGCAATGTGGTTTGAAAGCATTACGCTCCTGACTGATCAGGCCATCCATCGCACACTCAGACAGACTTATCCTAGACATATTGCAATCATAAGAGTCAGTAGTTGGAACATCCACCAACCAAGTTGGTAATGCTTATTGCCTCTTAAATCTCTCATGCAGATGAGTTATTTAATTGCGTCATAGATGAAATTGGCGACCAACCGATACTATGCCAATATAGAATATTGACGCGTAAGCTCGTATCCGATACTAGTTTATATTGCGATCCAGACTGCTGAAGCTAATAAGCAGTACTTGCTCTAGGCCAGTGCCTACGTCATTATTCCCTCAGTTACGTCATGCTAAGGTCGAGACTATTCTCCTGACTGGAATGTGCTCCACAGTATCCTAGCCCATTACAGGTAGAGGTGTAGAGTTCTTGTAATCGCATTCTGACTATCAACTGGCATGCGTGATACCATGCATGTTCCGCAAAGTATCCAGGTGTGAACGAAGCCAGAACTCTCACTAATGTTAATCACCTCATGATTCTAGCATAGTTCTTTGTTCATACTCTTCGTGCGACTAATATGAACTCCCGCTAAAGAGCATATTACTGACCACTTGAATAATACATGCATAGGTGTTATGCATATTGTAGATATGTATGCATCCGGTATTCATAACCAAGTATCATTATTGCTGCTAAGGACAACCCCTAACATCATCCCCTTCTCTAAGACCGGTGACTTCAACGGTACTTCGTCATAAACCATTAAAATTTAATCAATGCCCGAAATTCAAATAACAAAAGAAATTATTTCCCTTTCCTTATTCTGGCCTTTTTCTTTCCTAAAAACCTTTCGTCTCTTTCCACAGCGGGATTCTTTTTATAATATTCCTCAAGCAATCTCGAATCGCTTTCTGCCACATTCCCATATGTTTCCCACATATTTTCCTTGTGCGAATAATCCTTCCATTTCACCAAATAAACATGTTGCTTCACATTATCGTCTGATGGGCAGCTTGCAATTCCTGACTCCATATCCCAATCGTTACCATCTGCTTCGATTTCGATCACTTGTTTCTTAGGGTCTGTTCCCTTATACTTCTCAAGTAGTTCGATATTGAAGACTGAATGAATTTTCCACGATTCAGATAGCTTAAGTTTGCAGTATCGGAGGTTGCTTCCTACTGACAATACTTCGAACGGTCCTAGCATCTTATCTTCCAGTTTCTTGCATCAATGCTTTGCTGTTATATGCTTCCCGTAAAGCATTACATGATCTCCGTTCTTGCAGGCCTCGATGGATTTCCGTTTCTTATTGTAATTCCGCCGCATCGCTTCTATTGCTTCCTGTAGCCCAAGGCTTAGTCTCTTATGAACTCCTGTCATATAATGTGTATAGAGTTCTGATGCTGGATTTCTGAACTGGAATTTTGTGGGCCAATTTGTTCGTGATTCGAATCCATAGTTGGCATAAAACAGTAATACCCTGGTTGCCGAATGCTTGGAATTATTCTACGTGTATTCTGCCATTGCTAACATGGATGCCCAATCGTTCTGTTCGTAATTGCAGTACGACCGCAGATACGATTCAATAACCTGATTAATTCTTTCCGTTTGACCGTCTGTTTGCAACCTATATGCTGTGGACATGCTACGCTTAATTCCTAGGTAATTGTATAGGTCGGTAAAGATATTTCCAGTGAATGTGCAATCTCAGTCTGAGACCACGTCTTCCGGGAAGCCATGATACTTCCAGACATTTTCGAAGGAAGCTCTAGCTACCGTGGGTGAATCTTTCTTTGTGACAGGAATAAAATGGGCCATTTTCGTGAACCGATCCACTACCACTAATATAATGGTTGCACCCTCTGATTCCGGTAAATCGGTAATACAGTTGGTACTAATATGCGTCCACGGTTTGCATGCTAGTTCCACTGGGTGTAACAGTCCATGTTTTGCATGTCTAGGGCTTTTTGTCCTTTGGCATATATCATACTCGTTGCAGTACTTCCATATATCCCGTTCCATATATGTGTAGTAAAAATTCTGAGATATAAGTTCTAGCGTTCGCTCCCTTCGAAAATGTCCTGCTACCTTGGAGTCGTGTTCCGATTGCATTACCCTTTGCCGTAACCCTTCTGGTACATATATCCTATTTTTGCAACATAACAATTCGTCCGTTTTTGTAAAACTTTGGCTGATGTTTCCTGCATCTACCACTTGCTTGGCTAAGTCTCGGTACTTATTATCGCTCATTGCTTTCTCTTTTATCCTAGCCTTGGCCTCGGGTAGTAACAACTCTACTTCCAAAGCCGCTGTTTGGATTTCCCCGAATTCCTCATCGTCGTCTATTTGCACTGCTCCAACTTCTAACCATTGCTCTTTTCGTAACATCGGTTGGTTTGTGGCTGACATTGTACCCCCTTCTCTAGAGGTGAACGCCGGACACCTTGAAACAATATCCGCTTTAGCATTTGCAGTACCCTTCCGATAGTACAAATCGAAATCAAATTGTTTAAGTTCCTCGGACCATCTTGCTTGTTGACGGTTTAAGACCACCGCTGACTGATAATAAGTTAAATTCTGATGATCCGAATAGACTATTGTTTTATGTGTGGCTCCTTGTAAAAAATGTCTGCATTTTGTAAATGAAAAAACAATTGCTAGCATTTCTTTGTCATAAACATTGTAATTTAATTCTGCTGGGTTGAGCTTCCTAGACATGAATCTGACTGGATGAATCTTCCCATTCTTGAATTTCTGGGATAAAATCCCGGCTATTGCAAAATCAGAAGCATCTGTTTCTAGTAGAGCTGGCCTTTCTGGATCGTAATGGCGAAGTTTTGGTGTTTTTCCTGAAGTAAACAACATTGTTACCTTTAGAAATGCCACTTCCTGTGCTTTGCCCCATCGGAAATCTCTATCCTGACATAACACATCGGTAATTGGTGAAACTATTTCCGAAAAGTTATGTATAAAATGTCAATAAAAATTCCAAAGACCCAGTAATTGTTGAACGTCTTTTCATGAAGTAGGACGAGGCCAATTGGTAATTGGCTTTGCTTTTTCTGGGTCCATGCGTAACCCTTTTCCGCTAACCATAAATCCCAGAAACGAGGTTTCAGAGTCCTTGAAAACGCATTTATCGATTTCAACGCATATATTGTTGTCCATCAACAGCTGGAAAACCTTTCACACCTGTTTTCTATGTTTTTCCTTAGGTCCCTTAGTGGCGATAAGTATATCATCGATATATGCAACCATGACCATTCTGTCATCCTTGTCAGCCTGAATTTTGGTGTCTAAAACTAACTCCATTCCAAGCAACGGTTGTAGTATTCTATTAATTTCTCTTTGAAATGTTGCTGGTGCATTGGTTAATCCGAATGGCATAACCATATACTCATAAAGACCGAACTTTGTATGGAATACCATAAACTTTTCATGTCCCAACACCATTCACATTAAATGAAACCCTGACTCCAAATCGATTTTCATGATAAAATTGGCTCCTTGTAATCTAGACTGTAATTCTTCCATGATTGGTAAAGGTGTTTTATCTTTCTTTGTATAGTCATTTAAGTACAGGTAGTCCACGCATAGTCGTAACCCTTGACCATTAGGTTTCGGCACAAATAGTATTTGACTTCCTACCACACTACTTGATGGTCTTATTTTGCCTTCATTAATCATCTTATCGAGATACTGAACTAACAGTTTCTCCTCTTCTTGCGAAAGTTGATAGATAGGCCCCATCCGTAACTTATCTTCGGACACTATTAACTCAAATTGACAGTCGCATCCCTTATTATCCGGTAACTTCTCTGATTCCATTGGATTGAATAAAAGAAGAAACTTATGATAATGTGACGGTAGTTTCTGGGCCACCGATGGATTGTTCAAGACTATTGCTCCAATATGAATTGCCTGGTCACTGAGCAAGATTTTTTTATCGTAAGTAATAGAATATGCTGGATGAATTTTGCCGTGGCCAGAACATGTAGATCCACAATGAGGGAAGTGTAAATGACTTGTTATTGTTCCCCTGGCTTTATGTTTTTCCAAATACTAAAGTGGTATTAGAGCGTCATAATCTCCCTTAGTTTTCATAACTTTGAAAGCGTGATCTTCTTTGTTAAAGAATCGATGGTTTCCGAAGGATAGGCCTAATGGTAACATTAATCTTCCTTCGGTTTCCATTATTCTTCCGGTAACATCTTTCGAATTTACTGGTTTCGACCTTTTAACGACCGGTATTCTGAACACTTTTGCCGCCTCAGGTGATATGACAAAGGAAATACTTTCGAAGTCTAACATGCATCGTAAGGGAAAGTATATTCCCTCATAATTGATAAAAACCCCGTATATTGGTCTTTTGCCAATCCTTGTTGATAATACCATTCTAACTTTTCAGTCTGAGGCTGACTGATAATAGACAAAATCTGTAGAGGCATCGATTTTCTTCGGTTCCCTAAGTATGGACTCTGAGGCTTTTCCTTTAGACATCGCTATCCTTCTGACAATAGCGTAACCACAACGGGTTATAATGTGTTGGTGACGATTTGGTGAAGATTTGGTGAAGATTTGGTGAAGTCTGAATTTGATATTGTTTCGTATTTCCTTACTGACCAGCAGTTTCGATATTCTGATCATCCTCAGAGGAAAAATTTCATATAACAAAAGGAAAAGGTCTTCCTCATAAAATAAGGTATGTTAAAATACTAATTTTCAACCTTCAAGCTTAATGTGGCTTGCTATTCCGATTCTGGCTCTGAATCCCACCAATTTCTTTCCTCACTTACCTGTTCCTCCTCTGATTCTTCATCCTCGAAATTCTCTAGCCTTTCTCCTTTGGATTCCTCGTCCTCAGTATCTTCTTCCTCAGATTCACTGTCTGAATGTTCACTACTGGAGTCATTTTCCGAACTATCATCCTCAGAATCGTTGGTATCGTCCTTCAGCCTCATACCGGCTATCTTCATCTTTTGGTATTCTTTTGCCTTTGGATAACTTGCGGTTCCTTTATGCAATTTAATTGGCCTTTTGCAGTGTTTAACTCGATGACTGCCCTTTCTATCCGAAGGCCATGCCCATCTTAGGCACTCGCCCGCTGCTTTCCTTCTTCCAATTTCCGAAGTTTCTATTTCTTCGGTTTGCTCGTATCTCCTGGAGCCTTTTTCCATGAATCGATCCTTTTTAAACTTGTTCTTGGATCCCTTTTTGTATCTGCTCGATTCCCTTTTGTCCTTCTTCCTGCTGGATTGATCATTATTTTTGTCATTCTTCCTGCTGGATTGATCATCCCTTTCATGGGATCGCATTGATGCCTGTAAGTCAAGATTTTTCCTGGCCGCATCCCATTTCTCTGCTGTCCTTCCAGCGTTTGTAATAATACTAATGATCTCCTGTTCCACCTTACCAGTAAGATCAACGGTATGAATTTGCTCAAGAATTTTCTGAGGTAGTCATTCCAGAATCAATTTCTTAAGTGCTGCACCAGTGACCAATGCCTTAGCATAATACATTTGGATTTTGGTGAACATATCCCGAATACATCCCTTGTATCGTACTTTCTGAAGGTCCGCATATTCCTCATCTTTGGCTTCTCGATCCTCGAATCTAAGTTTAAGGGCATTGATGTACCCTGTTATGGATTTTGGATGTGTAATGGTCAGGGTCCCCTGAAGCCATTGGATGTGCCATGCCGCGGCATACCTATAAATCAGAGATCCTATTCAATCGCTAGTTCTGTTGTCCTTTGGAAATTTTTCTGGTTGGCCTTCAATATAGACCTGTACCAGTACCCACCAAGTATCGAAATTATCTCCTGGCTTTCCTTTCGAACCTCTTTGGTTCCTGAATTTTAATAGATTTTGCGAATTCCAATTCTTTGATTCGACTTTGTCGTCGGAACATGTGTCTTCCCCCTGGTCCTCCGTGATCAGATGGTGGTGGATCCGGTGGTGGTGGTGGAGGATCTCCAGCTGCTCCGCCTGCTGCGCCACCTCCGGCTGCATCCGCTCCTCCGGCTGCTCCCCCAGTTCTCCCTGCTGCGCCATTTCCGGCTGAGTCTGCTCCTCCAGCTGCTCCATCATGTCCTGCACCTCCCCTTATATGTCCTCTCCAGGAAAATTCACTCTCTGTCCCTAAGGCTAGATGCCGATAAGGACGGTTGACTCAGAGCATGTTGCCTTTGGGGATGCATATGCTGTGTTCCTGAAGGTCCTGCGGTAGCCGAAGATCTTCTAAAATCATAAGGCGAAGATTCTGAAAACTTATATCCTTCCATAGCAGTGGTTAGACCAGTATTAACCTCCGCCATTTGTGCCATTTGAGCTTCCATGGTTTGGCCATGTAGCCTTAATTCTCTTTTGGATGGCATATCCTTCAACGTGGCCGTAATGGCTGCCATGGCTTTATTGACTTCATCGATACGTTTTGGCACAACAGTTATTTCTTTGCGTTTTGTCTGATTCGAAGTTTTAACCACCAGGAGTTGTAAACAATTATTGCTAACTCGTTTACTTTGCACCTCAAGTTCCTGGCGCATTCCAGTAAACAAGTCTGTTACTTCGCTGACAATCTGATTATCTTGGGGTTGTAAAATATGAATCCCTGATCGTAGTTCTTGCAGTACAGCTTACTGTAACTCCATAACTGACCGCACTCCAGCTACCTCGGAGTCAATTCTGACTGTCTCAGTTTCCAGCCGACTTTCCATAATCAGGATTCCATTTCGAATGGAATCAAATTCTTCTTCTAGAATATCTTTCTGCTGATTGCATGCCTCTATAACATGCACAACCTGTTGAGCGAGTTCCGATAATTGCTTGTGCACTAAGTCGGGGTTCTCGGTAATTTCTATTTCTCCCTGGCCTGTGGGTGCTTCCAGAGGGTCTTCTGCTCTTTTAGTCGCAAGTATTCCCTTCGGGCAGCCTCTATTCTTCTTTCATATTCCTGGCACCATTCTGGGATAGCCCTTCCCGCTGGGGATCGAGGCTTCTCTATCCTCGAGCTGCTGGGTGCCAGCGCTTTGCTGGTATACATCAAGCGTCTCCTCGGAGCTGCCGTTTTGGATTAGATGGCTATAATCTGGTGCTGGAATAACTCTATTCAATTCAACCGATACCTCATCCCTATGTGGACAATTCTTGAGGTAACAATGATAAATGCAACTTCTTTGTAGTGTGTAGGAGTCTCGTCCGTTTAACTTGCCCACATACTTGTATCCGTAGCACTCCAACAAGAAGTTACAGCTTTGACAAAAGACCGCTGGACTTGTTTCCTCGATATTGTATAACTGGCAGCTGATGCAGAACCAATGCAGGCGTCTGCAATGTTCTGTGCAAGTCCAATGGCCCAAATATATGCAACAGAAGTTGTCTTCGCACTTCTGGCACTCCAAACTCATATAGGTTGCAAAGTGACGGTTTTGGTATAACCGTTAGATGTAGTGTGGGGTCATTTCGGCATTTTATAAAATATCCTCCTATTTAGTATAACTGTTTATACAAACTAAGTAGCAGTGGCATCATATAATCCTCAACTTAGAAACAGCGTAGAGTACTTAAAATATTATACTGTTACGGGGGTTGTTAATCCCAATCATCAATATATCATTTATTGATTTAAACACAGCTGCCTATCTAACAAACTCTTTCTCTCCTTGTATTATTCTAAGACTCAACCTCTTGCCCATTTGCAAGAGCTTTCGATTCTCTAGTGGCCAATTCCCTTGCTACAGCTTCCAGTCTTTCTAGATCAAAACGGTGCCACTGACCGTCTCCAATATAAATGAAGAATAAACTGCAACGTTGTGTAACCACTCGTCGGAAAATTCCTCAAAGGGTAAAGTGCCGGTGTTGAGATATCTCAGCACCAGGTAGTTGATATTTTCGAGTTGACAGAAACGAAAAACCACAGCATAGGTATGGGTTGAATAGTGCTCTCCCAATTCGAAAAGCAAGTTGCCGAAACTCGCAACAACCCGTTGCAGTGCGTACCCGGCTGGTGTGCATTGATGTCCAGGAATACAAGGCCCAGTCTCGTATATGGATGAGAGAAGTAATGTTTGCAATGGATCGAATACTTAATAATATTTTAAGATTGTCTTCGGTGCTTCTGTGTTGACTATTGATCGCTGGTTGCTTGCTTCACTTCCTCCGCGACAACACTGGCTCTTTATGGCAACGTCCTAAGCCCCCCCACGCCTAGCTGTAATCTCCTGAACGCTACCCTTATCACTAACGGGTTTACACAATGTGGTTTGAAAGCATTACACTCATGACTGATCAGGCCATCCATCGCACGCTCAGATAGACTTATCCTGGACATATTGCAATCATAAGAGTCAGTAGTTGAAACATCCACCAACCAAGTTAGTAATGCTTTGTTAGGGGTTCTCCCCTGATAGCGGTGATGATACATGTTATTCAAGCAAGTACTCGTGACTACCATTCGGAAGTGGGTACCATTGGTCATTGAAGCAAAACACCTTCTTGCGAATGGAAACATGTGATCAGTCAGACGGCCTTTAGCGGGGTTACATCGGAGCCGTATGTAATGATTTGATAAGAGCAGTCTTATCAAGCAGATTCGCAAGATGACGCAATTATGTCGCCATAACCGGGATGTGAAAAATCATCAGCGGTGCGCATGATTATACATTACACCTACTATAACTTGATAGCGGGACAACACATCCTAGTGGTGTGCAGCACGCATAATGCAATAAGCGAGTACGAGGGATCGTCGTACCTTATCTCTCAGAGATAAGGATCGGTACGCGCACTCCCCGGTTCACGGAAGTCCGGAACCTAAGCTAGCAGTGCGTGAGGGATTAATGGCATTGGCTGATGATAAGAGGCCTGAAGCGACCCTGCTCATTGGTTTGAGTTAGTAGGCATCGCAACCCCAAGAGGGTGTCATAATCTACGTTGGCAGAGTATTGGTGGGTCGCCGACATAAATCTCTGACGCAATGCCGAATAGCCAAATTGGTATGGTGAGGCATTAATAACCTCGAGTTATTATTATATTGCGATAAAGCGCTGATCAGTCTATATGACGTCAGACGTTCCAACTACTGAACGAACGATAAGCAAGATGTCTAAGTTGAAGTTACGAGTTGTCAGAAGATGCGTTTGATATCATGACATGATGATGGCCTCATACGAGGAGCGCAAAGCTTTCAAACCAGTCATGCATGCACACGATAACCTTGAGGGAATTCGTGGCGGCTCTCGGGACAGGATCCCGAGATCAGCTATCAAGCAAGTCAGTTGTCATAGTCAGAGGAAGGGCGGCCAAACATGAGCCAGCTGAAGACTATAAAGAACTCGCATTGTCTCCCCGACAATGAGAAGGACCAAGCTCTAGCAGCAATCCACAGTCAGACATTACCAGCGAAGAACACCTTAAAATATTATTAAGAATTCTATCTACACAAACTTCAAAAATTTCTTCACTACTTCTTACTAGTGAATTTCAAATTTATGTTTACCTTGAATCAGTCGAAGAGACGTACGGCCCACGATCATCTCATCCAACGGTTCGGAGAGTTATTTCTCTGGTACGAGGAAACCAGGAATACCTCTGGTCAATACTGGGTCTTTCACTCGACCGAGTTTCTTGGCATCACGTACGACGTCTGCAGATATCTTTCGACGGGCAGGTTACCTTTCGAGGAACTTATCGATACTGCCCATTATCACCATCAGGAAGAAAACGGGGACTGTTTTTAGAGTGCGCTCTTGTGCACGGACAAGAGGTTGAGTCTTAGGATAAGCCGAGGAAAGAAAAAGAAGTTAGATAGGCGGCTGTATTTAGTTAATAAATGTTTTATTGAAACGTGGCTTAATACCCCCGTAACAGTATAATATTTTATAACTCTGCTCAATCTATGACTGAGGAATTGTTGATCTTATATAAGGAACTATATAGGACCGGAGGAGTGTTATACCAAGTCGGCAAAGAGAAACGACTCAATATAACTTTCACGGAAAAACCAAAGTTATATTCACAACATCAATTTCCCGAGTACGAATACTGGAAGGCATACGCAACAAAATTACTCAAACAACTTAAATGAGTGATTGCGAAGATTGCAGACAAAACTACTGCTGCATAGTACAAGGGCACCTCTATTGCAAACAACATTGCCCCAGAGAACTGTGTTATTGCATACGCTGCATAATACAAACCGAAGTACGAAGAACGGTGGCAGTAATTTGCCAATTCTGCGAGAACGAGGCTTGCTGTTATTTTTCCATTAATAGTGGAATTTATCAGGGACAAAATAGCTTTAGGATAACAAGAGTCTGTCCGGAACACTGCAATAAGGACGAGTGCGAGTGTGTAATTTGCATAGAAAATCCTGAAGTCAGGCAGGAAGGATTGTTCTTATTTGCTATACCCAGTTCGCACCCATCAATAATAATACGAGATGGCAATCCCCAGGCGCAGGCTTACGTTTTCCACGGGGACCTCGACCCACAGGTCGCAGAGAATAGAGAACTCGAGCTCAGCCAGGTCACCCAGGGCTCAAGAAATACCGGAATGGTGCAGGAGTTACCAACTCCGGATAGAGGCTGCGAGGGAACAGTTGAAGCAAATCAAAGAAGCGGGGGAACCGCAGGAAGCTCAACTAGGACTAGGAGAAGTCGAAATGAGACTCGACGATCCGGTACATCAACAGCTGCAAGGGTTAACGCAGCAAATAGTACACATCATCGAGGCATGCAACTCCGAGAAAGAAGTCATCGAAGAAGAATTCCTGTCGGTACACCAGGAAATCCAAATTCTAGAAGGACGAATCAGAACGGAGCGGTCTCTGATAGATGGAGAGGTCTCAGGAGTAGGGGGCCAGTTGATAGTACAACAAGCAATCCTTGAAGAACTTAGAAACGGGATCAATATCCTTCAAGGGCAAGATAACGAGATAGTGAAAGAAACCACGGAAGCCTTCGATGGGATATCATTGGAAATACAAGATATGGTTAAGAAATTAACCATGAACCATAATACCTTGCTTAATCATAAAGCAGAGATTGTTAAGCAACGAGACGATTTCAAGATATGGAAATCAGCACAACAATCCCTGGAGAATAGAGTGGAAGCAATTGACAAGTTTGTTCGAACTCTACCAACCAAACAAGATTTGGTCGAGCACTCTAAAGCAATGGATTTGGCCATACAAAAGATACAAGAAGTATCTACGGGGTTAACTACGCATATGGATCAGTACAAAATCTAGGAAAGTACGTCGCATAGACCCGGGTCGCCACAAGCGGGACCTAGTGGATCTCAACATTACACAAGATTTATTGATGAGGAAGATTATGAATCATCAATTGATACAAGAGAGGATGCGGAACAATTTTACGGAAGGTTGAGGGGAGGAGTAAGATCAGATAACGGGTCGAATCCGGACGTCCCTCCAAATCCGCCAGGACCTCCACATCCGCCAGGACCTCCAAATCCGCCAGGACCTCCAAATCCGCCAGGACCCCCGGGACCACCAGCACCTCCAGAAAGGAGAAGAAGATGGCATGGGGCGGATATGAAACCAATTAAGTTAAAGGATCCAAGACCATTCGAAGGAAATTCAGGAGATGACTTCGAAACTTGGTGGGTTCAATTGGAAACGTTCGTCCATGATCAACCGGAAAAATTCGAAGATGCAGGACGAACGATTAATTGGGTAGGAGGATTGTTAACTAAATATGCCGGAGCATGGCACGTCCAATGGGAAAGGAATGCAATCCTAGGAAAACATCCAAGATCGTGGACTACATATCAGATCGATATAAAACTACAATTCAGTGATAAGGAAGCAAGGGATGTAGCTTATGCGAAGATGGAGCAAGTTAGATACAAAGGTGACATAAGGGATATGTTCACCAGGATTCAGACACTCAACGACAGAGCTCAATTGACCGGAGCGGCGTTGAAGAAACTTATTCTCGAACGACTTCCTATTAAGATACTCGACCAAATGCATACGGTAGATTTGACAGGAAAGTCAGATCAAGAAATGATCGACATCATTACAAATGCAGGAAAAACGGCTGAGAAATGGGAACAGGCAAAGGAAAATCTTTTGATTAAATCTTACGATTCAAGAAAAGAAAGGAAATCGAAAAAAGATAAGGTTACCAAGAAATACGAAAAACCTTGGAAAGAGGGTAAGAAAAAGAATTTTAAAAAAGCGAAGAAGGAGTGGAAACGGAAAGATACCTCTTCGTTTAAAGAAAAGATCGAGGGAATTCCCGATAAGGAACTCGATAGGAGGAGAAAAGAAAAGGAATGCATGAGGTGTGCATGGCCTTCGGATCGAAAAGGAAATCACAAGACTACTGATTGCTATAGGTCAATCAAGTTGAGTGAAGGAACGGCTGATTTTCCGAAAGCGAAAGCTTATCAGAAAATGAAAATAGGAGCGGTAGAATTGGAATCGGGAGAAGAGGACCTATATGAGGTTGATTTGGTAAGCGAGGAGCTTAGGGATACCGCTTCTGAAAAGAAAACTAGTGAGGAGTCGAGTGACTCAGAACAGAGCGAAACGGACTCTAGTTCAGCGCAGGAAAATTGGTGGGATTCAGAATAAGGGATCAATAGGGCCAGCTATATAAAAAATTGTTTTTCACCTCTGAGGATGAACGGAAGTTCGAAACTGCTGGCCAGTAAGGATCGGAATTCAAAACGGTTGTTTATTCGGATCATCAAAATCTGGCTTATTTTACTACCAAAGTCACTCTAAATAGAAGGCAAGCCAGGTGGGCTTTAATATTAAGAGGTTACGACTTTGTTATAATGTATAGGAAAGGTTCACAAAACCAGAAAGCAGATATATTATCTAGGTGTCCGGCGTACACCTCTAGAGAGGGAGGTACAACAGCGACAACGACGGAACCGCTGCTAGGACCGGATCAATGGTTGGAAGTAGGAGCCATGGAAATAGAGGACGACGACTTTCAAGAGATATGCATAGGAGCAATGGAATTGGAGTTGTTGTTACCAGAGCAAAAACAAAGGATCATAAACGATGCCCTGCAGGACGATGATTATAGATCGATTTGCAAAAGGATCTCGAGAGGAACGAACGAAGATTCTAATTACGAAATATGGGAAGACTTGTTATGTTGGAAAGGAAGATTATACGCCCCGCAACGAACCAGGGATAGAATAATCAAATCCGAACATGATTCGAAGATAGCAGGACACTTCGGCAGAGATCGAACTCTGGAGTTGGTCAGCAGAAACTTCTATTGGCCAAAGATGGAGGATGATATACGAAAATTCTGCAACGAATGTGATAATTGTCAACGAACAAAGGCACCTTGACATGCGAAGCACGGGCTGTTACATCCGCTGGAATTAGCCAGTAAACCTTGGACACATATATCCACCGATTTTATTACTGACTTACCAGAGTCAAGTGGTTATAAGAATATATTAGTAGTGGTAGATTGGTTTACGAAAATGGCACATTTTATTCCGACGGTTAAGAGTGAAGCAGTCGAAGTGGCTCGAGCATACCTTAACAACGTATGGAAGTATCATGGTATACCTGAAGATGTGGTATCAGATCGAGACGCAACGTTCACAGGGCAATATATCGCGAATCTCTACGACTATTTAGGGATTAAGAGATCAATGAGTACCGCCTACCATCCTCAAACTGATGGACAAACGGAAAGAATGAATCAAGTCATCGAGGCTTATTTACGATCATATTGCAACTACGAACAAAACGATTGGTCGGAAATGTTAGCATTAGCGGAATACGCTTATAATAATTCAAAACATTCGGTAACAATGATATCGCCGTTCTACGCCAATTATGGGTATGAACCCAGAACGAACTGGCCAACGGAGATTCAGTTTAGAAATCCAGCATCCGAGCTATATGCCCATTACATGACGACCATTCATAATAAACTCAAGGAAAGACTATCGGAGGCTAAGGATAATATGGCCAAATATTATAATAAGAAAAGAAGGGATATACCGGGTTTTAAAAAGGGGGATCTGGTGATGTTGAATGGAAAGAACATCAGGTCTAAAGGAAGATGCCGGAAATTGGAAGACAAGATGTATGGACCGTTCGAAGTGTTAACGGAAGGACACAATAAACGGTACTGCAAGCTTAAGCTACCAGAAAAATGGAAAATACATCCGGTTTTCAATATCGCCCTGTTAGAAAAATACCGAGGAGTTGATCCAGGAAAAAATTTGATCGAAATCGAAGCAGATGATTCAGGATGGAGAATGGAGACGATAATTGCCAGCGGGCCATCGAACGAGGATCCTTCGAAACACGTTTACTTAGTTAAGTGGGAAGGGTTTAGTCAAGAGGAGAATTCCTGGGAGAGTTATGAGAATGTCGGCGAATCCGCATACGAGTTGTTGGAGAAATATTATGCGAAAAATCCTATGATGGAAAAAGACGGTAGGTTCGGGAAAGGAAAAAAGGAAAAAAAGAAGATTAAGAAAAGAAAGAGACAATAAAAGTTTTGTTTAAAATTTTTTTTGTTGTGTTTTTTTTTTTTTTTTTTTGATTTATTACGGCTTTGGAATTATTTCGTTTTCTGAGTGGTATCTTTTGTTTAGTTCACTTCTTTGACGGAGCTACCGTTGGGTCACCGGTTCTAGAAAGGGAGGTAGTGTTAGGGGTTCTCCCCTGATAGCGGTGATGATACATGTTATTCAAGCAAGTACTCGTGACTACCATTCGGAAGTGGGTACCATTAGTCATTGAAGCAAAACACCTTCTTGCGAATGGAATCATGTGATCAGTCAGATGGCCTTTAGCGGGGTTACATCTGAGCCGTATGTAATGATTTGATAAGAGCAGTCTTATCAAGCAGATTCGCAAAATGACGCAATTATGTCGCCATAACTGGGATGCGAAAAATCATCAGCGGTGCGCATGATTATACATTACACCTACTATAACTTGATAGCGGGACAACACATCCTAGTGGTGTGCAGCACGCGTAATGCAATAAGCGAGTACGAGGGATCGTCGTATCTTATCTCTCAGAGATAAGGATCGGTACGCGCACTCCCCGGTTCACGGAAGTCCGGAACCTAAGCTAGCAGTGCGTGAGGGATTAATGGCATTGGCTGATGATAAGAGGCCTGAAGCGACCCTGCTCATTGGTTTGAGTTAGTAGGCATCGCAACCCCAAGAGGGTGTCATAATCTACGTTGGCAGAGTATTGGTGGGTCGCCGACATAAATCTCTGACGCAATGCCGAATAGCCAAATTGGTATGGTGAGGCATTAATAACCTCGAGTTATTATTATATTGCGATAAAGCGCTGATCAGTCTATATGACGTCAGACGTTCCAACTACTGAACGAACGATAAGCAAGATGTCTAAGTTGAAGTTACGAGTTGTCAGAAGATGCGTTTGATATCATGACATGATGATGGCCTCATACGAGGAGCGCAAAGCTTTCAAACCAGTCATGCATGCACACGATAACCTTGAGGGAATTCGTGGCGGCTCTCGGGACAGGATCCCGAGATCAGCTATCAAGCAAGTCAGTTGTCATAGTCAGAGGAAGGGCGGCCAAACATGAGCCAGCTGAAGACTATAAAGAACTCGCATTGTCTCCCCGACAATGAGAAGGACCAAGCTCTAGCAGCAATCCACAGTCAGACATTACCAGCGAAGAACACCTTAAAATATTATTAAGAATTCTATCTACACAAACTTCAAAAATTTCTTCACTACTTCTTACTAGTGAATTTCAAATTTATGTTTACCTTGAATCAGTCGAAGAGACGTACGGCCCACGATCATCTCATCCAACGGTTCGGAGAGTTATTTCTCTGGTACGAGGAAACCAGGAATACCTCTGGTCAATACTGGGTCTTTCACTCGACCGAGTTTCTTGGCATCACGTACGACGTCTGCAGATATCTTTCGACGGGCAGGTTACCTTTCGAGGAACTTATCGATACTGCCCATTATCACCATCAGGAAGAAAACGGGGACTGTTTTTAGAGTGCGCTCTTGTGCACGGACAAGAGGTTGAGTCTTAGGATAAGCCGAGGAAAGAAAAAGAAGTTAGATAGGCGGCTGTATTTAGTTAATAAATGTTTTATTGAAACGTGGCTTAATACCCCCGTAACAGTATAATATTTTATAACTCTGCTCAATCTATGACTGAGGAATTGTTGATCTTATATAAGGAACTATATAGGACCGGAGGAGTGTTATACCAAGTCGGCAAAGAGAAACGACTCAATATAACTTTCACGGAAAAACCAAAGTTATATTCACAACATCAATTTCCCGAGTACGAATACTGGAAGGCATACGCAACAAAATTACTCAAACAACTTAAATGAGTGATTGCGAAGATTGCAGACAAAACTACTGCTGCATAGTACAAGGGCACCTCTATTGCAAACAACATTGCCCCAGAGAACTGTGTTATTGCATACGCTGCATAATACAAACCGAAGTACGAAGAACGGTGGCAGTAATTTGCCAATTCTGCGAGAACGAGGCTTGCTGTTATTTTTCCATTAATAGTGGAATTTATCAGGGACAAAATAGCTTTAGGATAACAAGAGTCTGTCCGGAACACTGCAATAAGGACGAGTGCGAGTGTGTAATTTGCATAGAAAATCCTGAAGTCAGGCAGGAAGGATTGTTCTTATTTGCTATACCCAGTTCGCACCCATCAATAATAATACGAGATGGCAATCCCCAGGCGCAGGCTTACGTTTTCCACGGGGACCTCGACCCACAGGTCGCAGAGAATAGAGAACTCGAGCTCAGCCAGGTCACCCAGGGCTCAAGAAATACCGGAATGGTGCAGGAGTTACCAACTCCGGATAGAGGCTGCGAGGGAACAGTTGAAGCAAATCAAAGAAGCGGGGGAACCGCAGGAAGCTCAACTAGGACTAGGAGAAGTCGAAATGAGACTCGACGATCCGGTACATCAACAGCTGCAAGGGTTAACGCAGCAAATAGTACACATCATCGAGGCATGCAACTCCGAGAAAGAAGTCATCGAAGAAGAATTCCTGTCGGTACACCAGGAAATCCAAATTCTAGAAGGACGAATCAGAACGGAGCGGTCTCTGATAGATGGAGAGGTCTCAGGAGTAGGGGGCCAGTTGATAGTACAACAAGCAATCCTTGAAGAACTTAGAAACGGGATCAATATCCTTCAAGGGCAAGATAACGAGATAGTGAAAGAAACCACGGAAGCCTTCGATGGGATATCATTGGAAATACAAGATATGGTTAAGAAATTAACCATGAACCATAATACCTTGCTTAATCATAAAGCAGAGATTGTTAAGCAACGAGACGATTTCAAGATATGGAAATCAGCACAACAATCCCTGGAGAATAGAGTGGAAGCAATTGACAAGTTTGTTCGAACTCTACCAACCAAACAAGATTTGGTCGAGCACTCTAAAGCAATGGATTTGGCCATACAAAAGATACAAGAAGTATCTACGGGGTTAACTACGCATATGGATCAGTACAAAATCTAGGAAAGTACGTCGCATAGACCCGGGTCGCCACAAGCGGGACCTAGTGGATCTCAACATTACACAAGATTTATTGATGAGGAAGATTATGAATCATCAATTGATACAAGAGAGGATGCGGAACAATTTTACGGAAGGTTGAGGGGAGGAGTAAGATCAGATAACGGGTCGAATCCGGACGTCCCTCCAAATCCGCCAGGACCTCCACATCCGCCAGGACCTCCAAATCCGCCAGGACCTCCAAATCCGCCAGGACCCCCGGGACCACCAGCACCTCCAGAAAGGAGAAGAAGATGGCATGGGGCGGATATGAAACCAATTAAGTTAAAGGATCCAAGACCATTCGAAGGAAATTCAGGAGATGACTTCGAAACTTGGTGGGTTCAATTGGAAACGTTCGTCCATGATCAACCGGAAAAATTCGAAGATGCAGGACGAACGATTAATTGGGTAGGAGGATTGTTAACTAAATATGCCGGAGCATGGCACGTCCAATGGGAAAGGAATGCAATCCTAGGAAAACATCCAAGATCGTGGACTACATATCAGATCGATATAAAACTACAATTCAGTGATAAGGAAGCAAGGGATGTAGCTTATGCGAAGATGGAGCAAGTTAGATACAAAGGTGACATAAGGGATATGTTCACCAGGATTCAGACACTCAACGACAGAGCTCAATTGACCGGAGCGGCGTTGAAGAAACTTATTCTCGAACGACTTCCTATTAAGATACTCGACCAAATGCATACGGTAGATTTGACAGGAAAGTCAGATCAAGAAATGATCGACATCATTACAAATGCAGGAAAAACGGCTGAGAAATGGGAACAGGCAAAGGAAAATCTTTTGATTAAATCTTACGATTCAAGAAAAGAAAGGAAATCGAAAAAAGATAAGGTTACCAAGAAATACGAAAAACCTTGGAAAGAGGGTAAGAAAAAGAATTTTAAAAAAGCGAAGAAGGAGTGGAAACGGAAAGATACCTCTTCGTTTAAAGAAAAGATCGAGGGAATTCCCGATAAGGAACTCGATAGGAGGAGAAAAGAAAAGGAATGCATGAGGTGTGCATGGCCTTCGGATCGAAAAGGAAATCACAAGACTACTGATTGCTATAGGTCAATCAAGTTGAGTGAAGGAACGGCTGATTTTCCGAAAGCGAAAGCTTATCAGAAAATGAAAATAGGAGCGGTAGAATTGGAATCGGGAGAAGAGGACCTATATGAGGTTGATTTGGTAAGCGAGGAGCTTAGGGATACCGCTTCTGAAAAGAAAACTAGTGAGGAGTCGAGTGACTCAGAACAGAGCGAAACGGACTCTAGTTCAGCGCAGGAAAATTGGTGGGATTCAGAATAAGGGATCAATAGGGCCAGCTATATAAAAAATTGTTTTTCACCTCTGAGGATGAACGGAAGTTCGAAACTGCTGGCCAGTAAGGATCGGAATTCAAAACGGTTGTTTATTCGGATCATCAAAATCTGGCTTATTTTACTACCAAAGTCACTCTAAATAGAAGGCAAGCCAGGTGGGCTTTAATATTAAGAGGTTACGACTTTGTTATAATGTATAGGAAAGGTTCACAAAACCAGAAAGCAGATATATTATCTAGGTGTCCGGCGTACACCTCTAGAGAGGGAGGTACAACAGCGACAACGACGGAACCGCTGCTAGGACCGGATCAATGGTTGGAAGTAGGAGCCATGGAAATAGAGGACGACGACTTTCAAGAGATATGCATAGGAGCAATGGAATTGGAGTTGTTGTTACCAGAGCAAAAACAAAGGATCATAAACGATGCCCTGCAGGACGATGATTATAGATCGATTTGCAAAAGGATCTCGAGAGGAACGAACGAAGATTCTAATTACGAAATATGGGAAGACTTGTTATGTTGGAAAGGAAGATTATACGCCCCGCAACGAACCAGGGATAGAATAATCAAATCCGAACATGATTCGAAGATAGCAGGACACTTCGGCAGAGATCGAACTCTGGAGTTGGTCAGCAGAAACTTCTATTGGCCAAAGATGGAGGATGATATACGAAAATTCTGCAACGAATGTGATAATTGTCAACGAACAAAGGCACCTTGACATGCGAAGCACGGGCTGTTACATCCGCTGGAATTAGCCAGTAAACCTTGGACACATATATCCACCGATTTTATTACTGACTTACCAGAGTCAAGTGGTTATAAGAATATATTAGTAGTGGTAGATTGGTTTACGAAAATGGCACATTTTATTCCGACGGTTAAGAGTGAAGCAGTCGAAGTGGCTCGAGCATACCTTAACAACGTATGGAAGTATCATGGTATACCTGAAGATGTGGTATCAGATCGAGACGCAACGTTCACAGGGCAATATATCGCGAATCTCTACGACTATTTAGGGATTAAGAGATCAATGAGTACCGCCTACCATCCTCAAACTGATGGACAAACGGAAAGAATGAATCAAGTCATCGAGGCTTATTTACGATCATATTGCAACTACGAACAAAACGATTGGTCGGAAATGTTAGCATTAGCGGAATACGCTTATAATAATTCAAAACATTCGGTAACAATGATATCGCCGTTCTACGCCAATTATGGGTATGAACCCAGAACGAACTGGCCAACGGAGATTCAGTTTAGAAATCCAGCATCCGAGCTATATGCCCATTACATGACGACCATTCATAATAAACTCAAGGAAAGACTATCGGAGGCTAAGGATAATATGGCCAAATATTATAATAAGAAAAGAAGGGATATACCGGGTTTTAAAAAGGGGGATCTGGTGATGTTGAATGGAAAGAACATCAGGTCTAAAGGAAGATGCCGGAAATTGGAAGACAAGATGTATGGACCGTTCGAAGTGTTAACGGAAGGACACAATAAACGGTACTGCAAGCTTAAGCTACCAGAAAAATGGAAAATACATCCGGTTTTCAATATCGCCCTGTTAGAAAAATACCGAGGAGTTGATCCAGGAAAAAATTTGATCGAAATCGAAGCAGATGATTCAGGATGGAGAATGGAGACGATAATTGCCAGCGGGCCATCGAACGAGGATCCTTCGAAACACGTTTACTTAGTTAAGTGGGAAGGGTTTAGTCAAGAGGAGAATTCCTGGGAGAGTTATGAGAATGTCGGCGAATCCGCATACGAGTTGTTGGAGAAATATTATGCGAAAAATCCTATGATGGAAAAAGACGGTAGGTTCGGGAAAGGAAAAAAGGAAAAAAAGAAGATTAAGAAAAGAAAGAGACAATAAAAGTTTTGTTTAAAATTTTTTTTGTTGTGTTTTTTTTTTTTTTTTTTTTTTTTTTTTGGG
>Ga0307514_10000966_pt1 | contig 42991 bp, 33 predicted proteins | sample 16_EM_MG_FD_203088 | JGI IMG/M metagenome (GOLD analysis project Ga0307514, IMG submission 203088) | Populus trichocarpa ectomycorrhiza microbial communities from riparian zone in the Pacific Northwest, United States - 16_EM | ecosystem: Host-associated > Plants > Roots > Unclassified | place...
TACCAATCGATGATCGGAAGCCTTATGTACGCGATGACCGCCACTCGGCCCGATATCGCATATGCCATCGGAGTTCTCAGCCGGTACAATCACGACCCGAGCAATGAGCATATGGTAGCTCTCAAGCTCGTGTTTCGGTACCTCAACGGCACGAAGGACTGGCGACTGCGTTTCGGAGGAGCACTCGGAGAAGCACTCGGAGAAAGTACACTCGGAGGAGAAGGAGATGGCGCACTTAGATGTTATGTCGATTTGGACTATGCTGGATGCCCGGATGACTATAAATCGACAAGTGGACTGGTCATCACCTTCGGAGGAGCGGTCGACTGGAGATCGAGAAAGCTGAAGTCGACTGCCCAGTCCATGACCGATGCCGAATACTATGCCTTTGGAGTAGGCTGCATGAGACTCACACAGATCTCGCATCTCTTGAACGAGCTTGGCATCCCGACGATCCCTCACGTGTTCTCCGATTCACAGTCACTGAGCGCGAGTATCAAGAACAGAATCTACCGCGGAACTGCTGTTGCACACATTGCAACCAAGTACTATCTTGCTGCAGATATGGCTAGAGACGGAGAGATCGACTTGAGCTACGTACCGACTGCTGAGATGCTCGCCGACTGCTTCACAAAGCCACTGCCGATGCCTGCCTTCTTGAAGCAGTGTGCTGTGATGGGAATGATTGGGAATGGACTCGGGAATGGCCTCAGAAATGGCCTCGGTACGCTCGGAAATGGTCGCGGGAATGGTATCTCAATTGGAAATGGAAAAGGCATCCGGAATGCCGTCGGAAAGTAAATTGATTGGGCACATTTGTTTCGAGGAGATCCACGATGTTTGATTGGCTCCTCTTCTCCTTTGTTTACGGTTTTTTGTTTGAACCGGACGTGATAGCCATCCTGGAGGAGTGTTGAACTGATTGGGAGTACGGATATCACTATGCCAAGGACTATGATGTAACTTGCCGCTTTTGTAGTTAGCACCATTAGTCATCGATCGACCTTATGTCGATGTGACATGTCTCGTTACACGATACAATAGACACAACTTCGCATACGCCCGCGCACACTCAACTACTCGAGCACACGCCACCGTACAACACAGCAGACCCCAGAGTTGATGGACATTCCCATCTCATCTCATCTTACAATGAAATTACACAATCTATCATTCCCAACTTTTGGTCCAACTCACTCTGTCCGAGATGTCGTGGATCCTCAACGCCTGGTAGTATCATATCTTCTCACCCGATTCTTATGCTCCTCGAACCAGAACCGCTGCTTCCCATTAATTCCATTTGGATGTCGCTGTTGACATGAGATTTGGCCTGGTGGCTTCTGTGGCATTCGGGGGCTTGTAGCCCCCATCACCCTAAGGCTCTGGGTATCAGGCCGACGGCTTGTGGCTCCCATGGGCCTTGCCTGCCCCCATGCTGAGGAGGAGGCCTAGCTCCAGCACTGGTACTTGGCTTCGGGCTCCGGTTGTGATACACAGCTTTGCCGAGTATGGTCCTTTCTGTGTATAAAAGTTTTCTATTTTCCTTCTCTTGTATTAATAAACAATTGCGCTTCTTCATCCTTTCTCTTTTGCTTTCAACATTCGCGAGAGGTGCGGCGGAGTGTTGATAGTAGGCTCTCTGCCTTCTAGCTCCATTGTTTCACCACAACGGCCTCCAAGTGGTGCATCTCTAAGTTCTCTTAATGGGCGTGTCCAGGTGCACCTCTGATTATGCTCGACTACCATCAGTGGCCAGATTGACTGTATGTATATATATACAGAGACTTAAATAATGCATCCCATATTATGATGTAGTGAATCTTGTGACTGTAACAAAGACGAATATGATAAGACGAAATGCCTTGTGGTTGTATAAGCAACACTGCTGTGAGAATACGGCACCAAGCCCTCTGCAGTGCTGTGCAGCTGTCTTGGCGGCACTCGATGTCTCCCACAGAGCCGCGCAGTGGTCTCAGCTGCTCTTGAAGTCTGCCACAGATCTGCGCACAGGTCTCAGGAGCTCCAAAATTTGACTATCCTATAAGTCAAATCTCGTAGTATTCTGAATGCACCTCCATAACTGCAGGTGCTTTCAGGAGCACCTGAGAATGCTCTTGCAGAGTCTGAAAGCACTTTACTTACCTCCAGGGGGGTCTGGGAGCATCTAGAAGTACTTAGAAGCACTGGTGAGGTCGCGCAGAGTGTCTGGGAGGATTGGGTGTTGCTTCCGGACCGATTTACATTTTGCCGATGTGGCCATACATTTGACAGAAGTACTCGATCGTTTTGAGCTTACCGATGGCCGTTGCTAGCAATTGCCACTGATAATGCTTCCTCAAATCACTCAATGACTAGCGAGCTGCAATTAACCCTTGAGGATTCCGGATTCAACTGGCCTCCATTGAGGAACCACATACCATGTATAGTGCATGTCATACAGAAGGCTTTAGGTGCATTCATGAGCAGTCTCAGTGTAAAAGGCCGCACTAAGTGTTGGGAAGCCCATGAGTGCATTCAAAAATTTGGAGTGAATGAAAGCCTAGACAGTGCGAAGAATCAAAGACTTCAAAAAGAGGGCCATGCTTGAATCAACAAATTGTCAGCTATGAAACCAGGTTTAGCAGAGATAATTGAGAAAGTACATATTTCACGACATTTTGAAACTCTTGACATTGACAATCACATCACAGTGAATGCTTGCTTTATTGATTATGCTGACACCTGGTCATTGAAATGAGTTCATGGAGTGTCAAAACGCCAAATGCTGCATTGCGGTACTACCTATAATGGATGTAAAGACACCTTAGGATTCAACTCTGGCATTGCTTGAGCAAGCCTACAAATTACGAGAATTCATCCATAAGAGTCTTCAAAATCCAAAATCCAGTAATTGCCGGCACCTATTCACAACACATGGTGAATTGACCATCGTCAAGTACGTCATGGAAGTTTTGAGGCCATTCCGATACTGGACCCTGTTGATGTCAAAGAGGCATACGATCGTATTGAATCGCATTATCACAGTCTACAGTGACATGTTCAATCACATAGATTGCGTTATGCGAGCTTTGGCTAAGAAGAAAACACAATGGAAGGAAGACTTTTACTTCGCCATGAAGTAAGCATGTCAGAAGCTGTCCAAATATCACGCTGAAGTGACTCCAAAGACAGGTATGCTACTCATTTCTGCACATATCCTCGATCTTTTCTAAAAGTTGCGATGTTGTAGAATGGTGGACAAGGAAATGGATATTAATCCTGCAAACGAGACATTCTATACTTCCCAATACCAAGAGGTATTTCTCAAGTATGTGGAGAATGAATTCTGTGCCAAACATAGCTGTGTACCGGTCATTAAACCCAAAAGTGTACTGCGCAACAATCCAGTCGCCTCCGCAATGGCTGCAGGATCCGGTTGATCTTCCTTTGATGCATATACTTTGTCCAGCGATGATGAAGAATACTTAGCACCTGACAATGTGGCTGAAACGACACCCAGACAAAGCAATCGCACAGCACGCATATTGACCACTGCCAGGCTCTATTTGAATGTACCACCTGAAGTAAGAAAGAACTGGAGGCAAACTATTCTCAATCTTAATATTACCTCTCTAACCCAATGGAGATTTGCAGTACATTTTGGATACCTGACATAACTGACTGGTGACGCCAACAAGAGGAAACGCACTCAAAGTACGGCGATCTTTCCAATGTGGCACGCGACATATTCTGTATCATACCACATGGTGTCACAGTGGAGGCCATCTTTTCCCTTGGTCAAGATGATATTAGCTGGAGCCAGCCTAAAACCACCGGCAATGTCAGGAAGAACATATTCTGTTACATGTCATCTACCATAGGCTCTATGGCCTACCGTAACCTCCCATAACACTGATAACACCAAACCATGCAAAACACCCCTGAGCTGTTTTTGGTAACCCATGATAATACACCTGTAATTTACCAATAGCATAACTGAATTAATAGTGTAATGCAACAGTAGCGCATGTATTATGTACCACAATTTATGGATTATACCATATATTCAAAAGTTACTTCTGTATTTACTACTCTGACAAGCATACACTCAGACTCTCATGAATCCAACAAGCACACTCCCACACCTCTGACATGCTCACTGTAACAACTCTGACATGCTCCCTTCCACTCCAACTCTGACATACTCACTTCCACTCCAACTCTGACATACTCACTTCCACTCCAACTTTGACATGCTCACTTTCACCACTGATCTGCTGGATCACACAACTCTAACATATACACTTTCCAACCTCTCATATGCTTTGTCTCACTGCTCTGACATGGTCACTCTCACCTCTCTAACAATCTGGATTTGCTGGGAGCAAGCGGGTAGCAGTTGTTCTGGCTTCACTGGGAGGAAGCTGGTTGTGGGGGAATGATCACTCTCACCTCTCAGACAATCTGGCTTCGCTGGGAGCAAGCTGGTAGCGGTGAATCTGGCTTCGCTGGTAGGGGTGAAACTAGCGTCGCTGGTAGCACTGGATCTGGTTTCGATGGTAGGGATGAAATTGGCTTTGTTGGGAGCAAGCTGGTAGCATTGGATCTGGTTTCGCTTGTAGGGGTGAAACTGACTTCGCTTCGAGCAAGCTGGTTGCTGTGGATCTGGCTTCACAGGTAGGGGTGAAACTGGCTTTGCTGGTGCCATTGGATCTGGCTTCGCTGGGAGCAAGCTGTTAGCGGTGGATCTGACTTCACTGGTAGCAGTAGGTCTGGCTTTGCTGGGAGAGGTGGATCTGGCTTCGCTGGGAGCAAGCTGGTAGCGGTGCAATACTTACTCTCACCTCTCTGACAATCTCGCTTTGCTGGTGGCATTGGATCCGGCTTCGCTAGGAGCAAGCTGTTAGCGGTGGATCTGGCTTTGCTGGTAGCGATCAGGCTTCGCTGGGAGCAGTGGATGTGACTTCACTGAGAGCAGTAGATCTGGCCTCGCTGGTAGCAGTAAAACTAGCTTCACTGGTAGCGCTGAATCAGGCTTCGCTGGTTGTGCTGAAAGTGGTTTCACCGGGAGCAAGCTGATTGCAGTGGATTGAGTATCGCTTGTAGGGGGGTGTTACATAAAGTTCATGAAAGAATAATCGAAGAGTAAAATACCCGATGCTGGTGATTGTGATGGTGGTGATGATGATGGTGGTGGTGGAGATGACAATTGAAAAAAGGGGGTTGATGCAATGCATGCAGTATGAGAAATTTGCATTATTCTGTAATTCAATATTACAAATGGTAACACTCACATAACATTCTCATAACTCCTCTCCAATGGCCTAAGTACATGGTAGGTAGTCATAATGTATGCAAAGCAACCGTAACACAGCGGTAACAGGGTTAATATATGTCAGTTACCATTGCACCAAAGGTTTTCCAGACGAAGACTCTGTGCAAAAAAGTTGTTGAAAGGCAGTTTGCTCGAGTCAATAAAGGGACCTAGGCAGGCAATGACTGAGCATTGGATATGACAAATACAGAAAACGACTCGGAAATCAACAAAGAGGAAGTAGAAAGGAACTTGCACTGAATGGCCAAGGACCACGACTGTTTGGAGATGTGGCAGGGCAGCCAAAATCTACATGCTACACAGAAGGAATCTCGGGCTCAAAACAAGTAGATGACAGCCATGGGATACATTCTGGACATGGAAGAGATTGTCAAAGCATCCCGGTAACACTTTCAACATGATGGTGTGGCTGCATCTAAATAGTCAGAAAGATCTTCTTTGCCACCAGCTTGGTCTGCAAACGACCTCTCTGGAAACGAATTCAACTATCAAATGTCTGCCGAATCAGATAATTCGACCATCATCCAGTCAAACCCGATGAGGTCAGCTCACCTCAAAGCATTTCGGACACAGAAAATTGGCTTAACTGTAATGGCGACTTGGATAATCCAAATCACAGTAAAGACAATTGTGAGGCAGACGTTGAATCTGATATACAGCCAGACAATGTCATTGAGAATCCGGAAAGCCCAGAACAGCAGGATGTGAGTGCCGCACTAAATGTTGCTAGATTAATTCGGCCAACATGGAGGTCAAGAAGACAGGCTGGAAAGGTATTGGTGACTGTCAATGCAATGGAAATGGGGAGGAATCAAGGATTCAAGAAAACATAGAATAGAATGCTTCGATGTTTCACCCACATCTGTATGTAGCTTGACGGAGAGTTTCAGGTAGAGATATGTTATGGGTAAAGGGTGAGCAGTGGCTTGTGAATATCGGTTGATAAATAGATGTATAGCAGAGGCAATGTATCTTTTGGCAAGATATATAAATTTTAATGGAATGAGAGTGAACAGTTCATAAATGTTATGGCACACGGCTTTGCCACAGAGCAGAGTCTCAATCTGTCAGAAAGACGACCAATTAGTTCAAATCATTATGAAAACAATTATCGATGGCAGCAGATATTGAATGGACGATACATTAAAATTAGCTTCAACAGAGTGTCAATGATTTTTGGTGTTGTGAGTCCAGTAATTGAACAATGTCTTTCATCGCAGTTATGCGTAAGCAACATATTGGGAGCTTTTATAGGCAAAATGGACAGCCACACGGTTACTGCCCCATTCCAAGAATGAGTGTCGACGAAGGGTTAACAATTTTGAAGTTTTCATCTTGGGTAATCTAAGTTCCGATTGGTTGCTGACATCCATTGATGAGATATTGGCATCCTGTAGGGGCAAAAACAACAGCGACACACTTCATGCTGCATCCTGAAAATGAGCGTCAACAGAGCATCAACAGTTTTTGCTCTTGCATATTTGTTAATCAGGGCATCGTGTGGATCCGCGAGCATATAACGGAATTATTGCCCGCCCTGATAGGCAAAAATACAATATATCAAAGGAAAAACACAGATTCCAAATTAATCGATATCGCAAGCCACAAAACATCCAAAAACATTCAAAAACATCCTCTTGGTTGTCGATTACGCGATTTTAATAACACACTATTATCAAACTGCAAAACAAGAGCCTTATATGAATCTAGAGATGGACCCGCTTGGCGACCAGCTGACAACTTGCCCAAGTCAGACGGGTCGGGAGATTGCCGTTCAGTCTTTTCCGAATTGATGGTTTGGGTCTACTGCCAACCCAGACCGCCAACTTGGCAATAGTTCGGTTTCAACCAAAACCCAGACCCAAAGTGATGGTGCAGAACAATTGCTAACACTACACTTGATGTCTCATTGGGTCGAACAGAATTGTCGTTATGTAGCCTTGCAACAGTATTCTGCCGAGAGACATGAACAAGTACATAAAACAAATCTCAAGGATGGTTGAAATACCTCCAATCACAATCTCAACCCCTTGCCACAAGTAACCACCTTTCAATATAGCATTCTCTGCTTCAAAATCAGAGAGCTCACTTGCCATGCCCTCGCTCAGCATCTGGAGCACAGCGCTGCTGTCTCCAATGTCCTCCCTTCTGGTGCAGATCTGGCTGCCCCCATCAGCTTTCAGTTATATGCGAAGCCCGAATTCATGGGACCACGAAACTGCCATGATGGAAAGCATTTTAATGCCATGATGAATGACTTCAGAGCATTACTCAACAATACACAACACAAAATGCACCACATGGCAATATACAGTGGCATGCAGGAGTTTGTCAAGCATCAGAGTCGTAACAAGACGTATATATCGGATGAACTGCTGCATGGAATGGAGCTCTGTATTTACCATGATATGAATGTTGTACGGTGGCGTGTACTCGAGTAGTCAAGTGTGCATGGGCGTATGCGAAGTTGTGCCTATTGTATCCTGTAACGAGACATGTCGCATCTACATAAGGTTGATCGATGACTAATGGTGCTAACTACAAAAGAGGCAAGTTACATCACAGTCCTTGGCATTGTGATATCCGTACTCCCAATCAGCTCAATCCTCCTCCATGACAGCTATCACATCCGTTTCAAACAAACCAGTAAACAAAAGAGAGGAGGAGCCAATCAAATATTGTGGATCTCCTCGAAACAAACGTGCCCAATCAATTTACTTTCCAAATGGCATTCTGGATGCCATTTCCATGTCCAATTCCGATACCATTCCCGCAACCATTTCCAAGGGTACCGAGGCCATTTCCAAGGCCATTTCCGAGTCCAATTCCGATCATTCCCATCGCAGCACACTGCTTCAAGAAGGCAGGCTTCGGCAGTGGCTTTATGAAACAGTTGGCGAGCATCTCAGTAGTCGGTAGGTAGCTCAATTCGATCTCTCCATCTCTAGCCATATCTGCATTAAGATAGTACTTGGTCGCAATGTGTGCAACTGCAGTTGCGCGGTATATTCTGTTCTTGATGCTCGCAATCAGTGACTGTGAATCGGAAAATACGTCAGGGATCGTCGGGATGCCGAGCTCGTTCAAGAGATACGAGATCTGTGTGAGTCTCATGCAGCCTACTGCGAAGGCATAGTATTCAGCATCGGTCATGGACTGAGCAGTAGACTTCTGCTTTCTCGATCTCCAGTTGACCGCTCCTCTGAAGGTGATGACCAGTCCACTTCTCGATTTATTGTCATCCGGGCATCCAGCATAGTCCGAATCGACATAACATCTAAGTGCACCTTCTCCTTCCAGTGCTCATCCGAAACGCAGTCGCCAGTCCTTCGTGCCGTTGAGGTACCGAAACGCGCACTTCAGAGCTACCATATGCTGATTGCTCGGGTCGTGATTGTACCGGCTGAGGACTCCAATGGCATATGCGACATCAGGCCGTGTCGCGGTCATTGCGTACATACGGCTTCCGATAATCGAGTGGTATATGGTCTGATCGCAGGCTTCTTCGTCGGGCTTCCTCTTGTGAAGCTTTATTGCCATTGGCATGGCAACTCGTCTGGACTCATCCATTCTGAACTTCGCCAAGATTGTTCGAATATAGCTGTGCTGATGGATGTCGATCGTGTGATGCTCCCAATTGCGTTCGATGTTCATGCCAAGATAGAAGGAGACACTCCCGAGATCATGCATCCGGAACCTCTTCTTCATCTGGTCCTTGATCTGCCCAATCAAGCCCTCGTTAGCAATGATGAGGAGATCATCGACGTACAGAATGACTGCGGCGACAACAATGCCGTGATCCTCCTTGTCATGGAGCACAAACAGTCCTCCGTCGACACGTGATGCCACGAATCCAATCGAGATCACGAAGTCCTTAAAAGTGCTATACCAAACGTGCGAAGACTGCTTCAGGCCATGAAGAGACTTTCTCAAGCGGAGTACCATCTTCCGCGAATTCTTTGACCTTGGATCGTAATATTAGCTCCCAGTTTGGACCAAACGAAAATATCCCTGTGGCGGGTACATATAGATCTCTTCCTCCAAGTCAACTCCCAAGAAAGCCGTGCGTACGTCCATTTGATTGATCTCGAGATCTTACTTGGTGGCGATGGCAAGTGCCAGCCTAACGTGGCGCAGGCGAGCAGTCGGTGCATACGTAGCCTGGTAGTCGATGCCTTCCATTTGGTGATTTCCTCCACAGACTAGCCTGGCCTTGAACCGCTGCACATTGCCTGCTCCATTGCGCTGGATCTTGTATACCCAGTGACTTCGCAAAGCCTTTCTCCCTTCCGGAAGCTCCACGAAATCTCCAAAGACTTGATGGTGACCAATTGCATCTAACTCTTCATGCATCGCCGTATCCCATTTCTCGGCGAGCAGAGACTCGATGGCTGCTTTGTAAGATTTTGGATCGTCGATGCCATCCTCGTGATCGTGATTATCAGCGATCGCAGCTGCAGCATAGATGGGAATCATATCCTGAAATTCCTCCTCTTCGAGAGCCAATTGGGCAGACTCTGCCAATGTATCATTCCAAGAGCAGTTCCGGTGACTACCTTCGGCCGGCGGCTTCCATGCATCTCCAAGTGACATCTCAAGGCCAGCCAATTCTCGTGACTTCTTTGTCTTTGGCTTCGGAGGCTCCGGAGGTGGATCATCGTCCAATGACTCCTCAGTTTGACGTTCGGTTGGTTGCTTCTCAAAGGGTGTGGGTTTGGGTTTGGGTTCCTCGATGACATCTCTGTAGAAGTGCTCGTTCAAGATCGCCTCATCTGCAGCATTCGGTGCTGTGTACCGCTTCCCTTCTCTGAATACCACATCTCGGGAGCGGTGAAGGATCTTGGCTGATGGATCGTATACGAAGTACTACTTAGTCGATATGCTGTACCCAACGAATATACCGGGAGTGGCTCAGTAATCCAGCTTCTTTCGTTTCTCTTTCAGAACGTGGACGAAATCCAAGCATCCGAACACATGGAGATGCTTCAACGATGGCTTCCTCCCATGCCAGGCCTTGTACAGAGTCTTGCCAACCACAGAACATGTCGCAGTGCGGTTCTTGAGATAGACTGCCACTGACACTTCAAATGCCCAGTACTTCTTCGAAAGTCTGGCATCGTCCAGCATGCATCGTACGCTCTCCATGATTGTGCGGTTCGCCCATTCGACGACTCGATTAGACTGAGGTGAATAGGGTGTAGTCGTTTCCTTTATTATGCCCCCTGATTTTAGGTATTCTGCAAATTTCTTGGAGGTGTACTCACCGCCTCCATCTGTACGAAATCGCTTCACTTGCTTGCCCGACTTCTTCTCTCTAAAAGCGTTCCATTCTTGCAATTTCTCAGGGGCTTCCGACTTGTACTTCAGTATGTACTCATCCGTATGCGTCGTGGCGTCGTTGATGAAGAGCAGCATATATCGACCTCCTCCGATGGCTGTTTCCAGGGGACCGCATATGTCCGAGTGCACGAGCTGCAGACGCTCAGTGGCACGGGAGGTTGTATTCGGAGTAAAGGGCTTTCAAGCTAATTTGCATTTGATGGACCTCTCGCAATCGAACTTCCTGGTCATCTTCGGACCATCGGTGATCATCGGCAAGATCTCCAATACCTTCAGACCAACGTGTGCCAGGTGGTGGTGCCATAACATCCGGTTCTCTGCATCGTGCCAAGATGCATACCCAGTCGTCTTAAGTGCCAGCAGGCAGCTGTCGTCGATATCGGTGTATTCGGTCGATTCCCGTTCCAGAACGCGATCCAGAACGAAGAGCCCATCGACCTGAGGTGCAGTTGCAATCAACTTGCCATGGCGATTGTAGAGGTTGAGACCGTAGTGATTCACCAGTTCGACTTTGACGTCCTTGTCCATGATCTGAGATTGTGAGATAAGATTAAATGACCTAGGCAAATGCACTACTTCTTGGAGTATGATCATTTCCGTCTTTCCATCTGGTAGTTGACAAATCAACCTAACACTTCCATATCCTGATGCAAATGATGTGACCCCATTGTATCCCTTCATCTTCTTCGCATTCGGAGGATATTCGGTGTAGGTGATGAACATTCATCGACGGCCGGAGATGTGAGTTGTGCATCCGCAATCGATGAACCAATCACTGGATGAAGCATTTGAGCTGGCTACGATCCAATAGTTCTCGAGTGAAGTGGTGAGAGTCGAGGTAGTCTCAGTCGATGCTTTTGCTGCAGTGTCGGCAGCCTTTGGAGAATCGCCGCGTTGCTTGCTCAAGCAGTTTTCGGTGGTATGTCCTCGCCGCTGGTAATGAAAGCACTTCCGGAAAACCTTCTCCTTCCTATCATCCTTAATATCTCTCTTATTATCTCTCTTGTCCCTCTTTGGACTTTTGCCAACTTTGCCGGCTTTACCGCCTCTGCCACCTTTCTTTGCAAAGAGCAGAGCTTCTGGAGTGAGCCCATTCTCTCTCTTGATCGCAGCTTCCTTTTCGACGAGCTTGGTGACAATCTCATCGGGCGTGGCAGTCATTGTGGCGTTTTTGTCCATCATGAGCTCCAGGAAGACTTTCCACTCGTCGTTTCTTGGGATTCCGCAAAGGAGGTATAAGATGTGCTCCTGCTCACTCGACTGGGTGATTGTCTTTGCATTCGCATCGGTGTCGGTGGTCGCTGGCCTAGCGCAGAGATTGTAATCCTTGACTTTCCGATTGATCTGCGATGTGTAATTGTCGACATCTCCGCAGTCCTGTAGCATGATGCTCCAAAGATCATCCCTAATCTCGAAGATGTTGAGCTTCAACTTTGACTTGTAGGCTGATGCTAGCTTTTCCCAAAGCGTTTTCGCATCGTCAACGACCGTGTATTCCGCCTGGATCCTCGGCTCCATGCCGAGTAGTATAGTCGATCTGGCAACACCATGGCGATTCATCCAGTCTTTGAAAGCGGCCTTCTCTGTAGCGGTTGCGTTTGCTGCTGGCTCTTCCGGCTTGTCGTTGTATCCTTTGATGATACCATACACTTGCTTCTGCTCGAGAAGTAGTGCCATCTCGGTTTCCCATTGTACATAGTTTGTGCCATTGAACTTAGTGATTGTGATCGTCGTCTAACTCATGTTGCACAATGCTAATCATGTATTGAGATGTTTTATCACAATCGTCAGCTATCATAGTCTCTCAGACCGTACGTGTGACGCCCGGCAGCCGCCGTCAGAAATACGGCGGGGGGCGGGGTAATTGCTTAGCTTGTGGAGATGCTTCTCTGTGACGATGACCTCCACTCGACAAACGAAAGTGGAAGTGTTGATTGTCAGTTCCCTTTTACACGCAAGGGCTCATAACGTGTTATACTGTGGCGTGTGCTCGAGTAGTCGAGTGTGTGCGGGCGTATGCGAAGGTGTACCTATTGTATCGTGTAACTAGACATGTCGCATCGACATAAGGTCGATCGATGACTAATGGTGCTAACTACAAAAGAGGCAATTTACATCATAGTCCTTGGCATAGTGATATCCGTACTCCCAATCAGCTCAACAATGAAGAATCAACTTCAGGGTTCAGAAGGTGAACACATATTTCAGATGTGTTGATGCACAGCAAGCCGGTGCTGGCATGGAGGGAACTGGCGGAATGACTGGGTGTGGGTAAAGCAATGCCTGGGAAAGTGATATGGCATGCTGAATGGTCATCTCCCATAGCAACTGCAACAACTATTCAAAATCAAGCTTTTAAACCAGGATGGAGCTTTCCTTAAGTACTGATTAGCCCTGCCACTCACAACAATACCTGAAACCTCGGGTAACTTGGATTTCGTCTCAATCTTTGTACAAGTGAGAAAAGCACCGGCAGCCATTTGTTTGCAAGTGTTCAGTGCGGGAAACATCGTCAGCTGCGCACAGGTAATTCCAGAAATAGCTAGTAGTAGGATGACAGGAGATGGACAGAACGAGCTATGGATTGTCAATAGCCACATAGATCTGGCAACTTGGAATAATGTGAATAATTAGTAAAGGGAGAATTGCATTTTGCGCACCAGTAGAATGAATGCGAGGAGAGATTTTCACAGCGTCACCCTTCTCATTGCAATCCTGATGCAAGTCCGTACCCAATGAACCCATTCCGATGTATAGTCACAGTTGACCACAACGTCTGACTGTTCGTTTAAAATAGGAGACCGACAGAGTGAGAAGAAACAGTGGAACTGTGATCAGTGGGCCATATGCGACACGATGCGGGCTCTTGATGCCGAGTGCGGAGTAATCTGCCCCCGGGGTGTCTCTGACCGCTCTGATGGAGTGGTTCCACTCTGGCAGAGCCAATCTGCCCGTACGGAAATATTTTTTGCCAATGTAGACAATTTGCCAGATGTTATCTGGAATAAGTACCATTACCATATTTGCTTCCCAACTTAAGTAGTTGCTACAAGTAAGCGTCAGAATGAGATGGTGGAAATATGATGATATCTGGATAATAGTGAGGTTATTGTGGTATTAAAGGTTTTAGATTTTGAAAGAGATAAAGACTTAGAGAGTAGTATCCACTGGGCTTATAACTTGCTATGATATAGAAGTTGGATCGAATAGTGTGTGTGTATTCTAGGGTACAGAGAACAGAGAGGAGGAGAATGACTTGACACATACAAGAGACATTGGCCTTGCAGCAGGACTGTATATTTGTTACATATAATCTTGTTGTCTCTACTGCCAACCAGGCTGGTTCCCAAGTACACCACTCTCCCCCACTACTGAAAGATGCCCAGAATGCCATTCCAACTTTTGATGGAGAGTTGAGTAGATTCTATCATTTGCAGGTAGAAAAGAAGTCAGGGTAGTAGTAGTGACAGCATGAAAGCCATCATTTAGTGTGAGGACTGCAATGAGGCTTTGTGTTTCACACCCAAATGAAATTGTTTTCATGAATTTCACCAAATGTAGAGTATTTTTATGTATTCTGGGGGGCATTTGGCCGGATTGTGGTTGTGGTGTATATTTTAAAAGCGGGCCCACCTATAGGCCCGAACCCGGTTACCGGCAAAGGGATAGCAAGGGTAAACTGTATTACAATCACGGATAGTTAGCCGATCTAAAATTCACGGATATTTAACACAAGGTATACTCTATAACCCTGTCATTTAATCTCTTGCACAATCTGCGTGGCTTATTTACATGTCAGCCAGGTAGTTGATGAATCCGGCTCAGAAGTCACCGAACTAAACACTTCTGTCCGTCAGAGATTATTGATTGAAAGTTTTTGAAACTGTTCAACAGCTCTCTCCGGCTAGAGTCGACGAAAAGTAGCTGCCGTACTCTAGTCACGGCTTATTCAAGAGATTGTTCGTAGAGTTCTTAACAAAACAAATGTCTGTCACGAATGTCATCAAATAGTGAGGCATATCTAGTCAATTACTCAACAAAAACACACGCGAAAAAGGGGTAATGTATACGTACTCGCCCGTGGTATAGAGAATTACATCAGCAGTTCTGACGCTGATCTTCTGAAATCCGATGTACTTTATATCCGGCATTGGGAATCCGAACGACGTTTAAGCATGGTCATTTCTTCAATTTCAACTTGTATATCGGTCTCCGGGCTACTAGCTGAAGGTCAAATTACTGTCGCGGTTTTCGTCATTAGAGGTACTATTTAACGGGTGATAATCTGTAATAGGATAAGGTTTCTCTCGCGCTGAGTGCGACAATATCTGGCCCACTGAATGTAAGTAAACATCTCAAACTCCGAAACTCCAAAACCGCCAAACGCAATATCATACGATCGTAAACAACCACCTATCTTCCTCCATATAGACAGTTCTCGCCCCCTAGGCACAGAGCTATTAGCTGGGCAGCATGTAGGTTTCAGGAACAGTTGGCTGGCTGTTCATTCAGATATACTGCTATGCTGGTTGTAAACAATCGGTCAGTAGGGACTCTATATCGGAGTGAACTTACAGGATCTCGTGTCGTGAGGAGAGATAGAATAGAATCCCATAATAGGACACAAACCCCAAAAGAGCTTCTTGCCTTAAGAAGTTAGTTAGAGACTGACTCATTGCAAGAGGGGCAGTATGTAGCACATTGAATGCACACCAGATGGCGGGCGCAAGCTTTCCTAAAAGACTTGCTGTCTGTCATGGACTAGAGCCCTACAAGTTTCCATGTCCGTGAATTATGCATATATTGAATTGGGCAGTAAAGAAATAGACCTGGTGCCCTCGTTAGGTTCCAATTTGACTGCCCTGATCTTCCACTTTTATCACGCCCTGAATTATTCCGCTGGCTACCTGTCGAAACATACTAAGAAAGCCTGTCTTGGGATATGTCCTTCCGTCGGGGGATCCAGTCAGTTTACTCCAGACACCAGGGACAACAATCCCGCGTGGATTTTGTGAGCCCTATGACAACGGTACGACGTGTTCATATTTGTCAGACCAACTGCGGAATAAATAACGAAAGCAGCGAGGAGAACCGTCCCGCAGACCACCCGCAAGCTCCCCTGGTCCATCAACAGTTATACAGTACTGCACATGGTGGTTAGGATGAGATCCCCTGGCCGTCATCAAATGAGGTATCGGACTGCGGGTGCTTGTTGGACTGCTCTACTATGCGCTCGATAGTCGACGGTTACAAAGGGAGATAGCGATCAATTCGATATATTGCGTTTATAGAGTTGTAGATAATAGGAAGCAATACCACTGCTAGACTTTGTTCACAGTGCTAATCACCTCAACCCTGTAAAACAGATTAGATCTCTTTTAAAATAGAATAGATTCGCTATAGATTGTACCGGTGAGGTTTGGTAGGTAATATATGCGATTTGCAAGGGTAAATTTGGTATAAGATTTGCAAGTGATGATACTCATCGCAATATTGCAGTACAGTAGTGAATCACTAGCCTCTAAAAACATCGTTTGCCTGCCCAAAGGGGTAATCAAAGAACAATGGGAGCACTAAACTCAGTTAAGCGCAAACCTTGTTATTGACTTTTAAATAGTGGCTGGGTGAAACTGAATAGACTATGACTGTGCGCAAAGCTATCGGTGTCTCTCCCCCAATGCCACAAGAGGTGCCTCTTTGGAGGGCAAATTGTGTCTAAAAATTGCTTTACATGGCAGTGCAGTACATATGAAGGCATTTCGAGGGGTTATCGTGGATAACGGCTGCGAGTTGAGCAAAGGCCAACCTCCTCTGCTGACAGTTAGGGACACCAAATAGCGCCCCATTTTTTGTCTATAGCCCTATAGTATGTTTGAAGTTCTAGCCAACTTTTGCATAGCGACTTGTGCAACACAAACAAGGGCCGTGTGGCGCAGAAGCTAGGAACTTTAATTTTTAGTTTGTCTTATTACGATGTAAGCAACTGCTTTGGCAATCATGAAGAGCACATCCTCCCTTGCAGATTTTCCTTTGGCTGCTGGAACTATTAATCCCTTTAACTTGTCAAATTTCCGGCCTTACTTGCACCGGGAACCGAGCGAGGAGGAACAAAATTCATGAGCTCCTTAAGCTCGTGTTACCCGATACTACAGAGTACCGAGCACCATACATCGGACGATCACTCGTCACAATTCCCGTCCGAAGAGATTTTATTGCAGCTTTCGTTCACTCGAGCTCTCGGTCATCCGGTTTTTTTTGTTTTATTCATACTGTATGCACTCTACTTAGAGTATGACAGAGCCCCATATCCCTCCGCCTCGGGGCAAGCCGGTTAAATGGCGGAGTTCCCCACCCACTGGCACTGGGATTCGAACTCATAGCATTGTGACCGTATACCCCGCCTATACTTTCAGGAGCGATACCACTGCGCCACGGGGCCAGCCCTCTCGGTCATTCGGTGCCGGGTAGGTCTATCACAACCAAAATCTCGTCCGAACGCTCGTTAAGGACGACTATGGAGAGATTGCTGTGCAGAACCAGTGATGACCAAATCTTCACCGACTTCGAAAACGAGGGATTCCCCACACAACGCCTTTTTCGTACCATGCCTTGCGCTAATATTTGACCGCTGTACCTAATGATTAGAGCCAGTCGTGAGAAACATGCGCCCGCCCTTCGACTAATAGAGTGTTATTGGTAACCAACAATGTTGGTAATCATCCAAGTTTTTCCCAAAAATCCTCGATGGTGCTTGATTGAGAGGGATAGCTGTTTCCCTGGTACAGTAGCGTGAGCAAAAGAAACTCTTTCGATGCCCTTTAATATTAAGCTCGGTACCTGCATCTGTGTAACCATCAAGTTTAGCGCGAAATCGCGAGGATTTTCCATGAAACGCTACCAGTGTTTCACGACGGCACCGCTCATCTCTCCGCAAGAAAGTGTGAATTACTCTATGCAGGGATGAGGCTGATCATAGCTAGAGTACTCTACTATGATGCCAAGCCTCCTCGTACGGAAACTAACCAAATATAGTAAAAGAGCTTGGGTTGGTTGCCTCACCAGGAGTCTCGGCATGCCGGTTCAATCTATCTGCGGGAAGCTCTACCTGGAAATTACCGTGTGCTTCCGACCCGTCGTGACGGGGATCAGAGTACTTGCGATATGATGATACCCCCTGGGAACCTGGAAGTGTAGTTCGTGATGGCAAATTGCATATTATGAAGTTCCAGGGAATTACCCTCGAGCTCCTATGCAACTTCCAGTCCACAATTAGTTAAATTGTATTCAATATAAAGACTCAATACCTTGTCTCTTCCTTGGATTCCTTCCTTACCTACTATCTACAGTCGTCGGGCTACATTCACTCTTATATTTATTCAAACACTTCCAAAGCACTCACGTTCTTTTCGTTTTCACGACCGCTTTTCAATTTCCAAGGCTTGACGCCATTACAATCATTTAGCTCCAGCAGCACCACATTCATTGAATCGAAACATCAACCGACGCCCCGACGGGACCCCAATTCACCTAACTAATCGCGATGAAGTCGAGTATCCTCGCTGCTCTCGGATTCACCGGCGCGGCGCTTGCCCACGGTATCGTCTCCGAAATCTGCATTGATGGCAAATTCTATGATCTTTACGACCCTTCAAACACGCCGTACGTACAACCGAAACCGGATGTAGTCGGCTGGACAGTTCCTGGACCAAACCCTGTCATGGACGTTGAGTCTGCCGCAATTGCATGCAACGACGGATCCCAAAGCGCGACAATGTATGCTCATGCCGATGCTGGTGCGGAGGTGACTCTCTTCTGGACTAAATGGCCCGCTTCGCACCAAGGACCTATCATGACGTATCTTGCCGGTGTCAGTACTGAAGATCCTACTAAGCTCGACTTCTTCAAGATCAACCATTCCGGCTTGAACTCAGATGGAACATGGGCCACGGATACCCTCATCAAAAATAACAATAGTTACACTGTTCACATCCCGAAGGACCTTTTGGCTGGACACTATGTTCTCCGTCACGAAATATTGGCACTTCAAGATGCCAATGTAACCTCGGGAGCTCAGGTTAGTTGCCTCTGCCTTCCAATTCACATATGTGCAAGGCTAAAACGAAGTTCAGTTTTATCCAGTCTGTATCAACTTGGAGATTTCTGGATTTGGAGCTGCCGTGCCCACGGACACGGTCCAATTCCCAGGAGGATACAAGCCTAAGGATTCAGATATTCTTATTGATAGTACGTTCATCCTATCCTATACTCCTAATATAATCTAATCCTGCTGATTAGTTTACCATCCACACCCAATTACCCACTATAACATTCCTGGCCCTGCTCCATACGAGGAGGGGCAGATTTCCCCCTCTCCCGGATTGCCGACTCCAACCCCCAGTCAGATTCGATACGTCCCGAAGCTGAAACCTGAGGCTGAGTACCCTCGGTCCTCTCCTTCATCCTATCCCATTTACCCCATGTACTACAACTCATCTTTGACGTACCCCGAGCCGATGACCACCATCACCTCCAAAGTCACAAAAACTAGATGGGTTTATCCCACTAAAGAGCCTGTCTACTCTGACGTTTCCGACGTTGTTCCGACCTCCAAGAACACCACCCCACCCATCTACCCCGATGTTGCACCCACCTCTAAGAATACGAGCACCACTCCGCTTCCTATCGTTTACACGACAAAGACAGTACACAAAACTGTCACCGTCACCGCTCCGTCGAAGCCTACGAAGACTAAGACTGTGACGAAGACGAAAATTGTATCTGTCACTGCCACCGAGACGCCCACTTGTACGCGTGCAGGAAGGTACAATTCCAACTTTTACGGCAAGCGAGATGGTTTACAATCCTAGGTTGGGAGCGAGGAGCAGAGAGAGAGGGGGCTAGGCCCTAGGATGGTAATAAATAAGATTCTTGTATATAACTTCTGATGCCTTTGTCTTAGTGCTATCTATAGGCTGACCTGTGGATGGGTGTTTTGGAGTATTATTTCCATCACTCATGAATATCCTAATCTGCCATCGCAATTTGGTGATAATCAGCACCTAAAATTTTCCCATTCGAAGTCGGCAATTTTGGACGCAAAGATCTGGCAGGTGAGGTAGTCGGAAAGCAAAACTGAGATTTCAAGAGCTTCCAGTCAGGTGTGCTACGCAGGTCTTGGTCGAAGGCGTTGTTACTATATGACCTGAAAGGAAGTTGGCCGATACACTGAGGTCGCCGAATTGACTTGCAGTAGTACTCATTATTACAGACCTGATTAGACCCAACGGGATACTAGATTAAGCAATTCCAGTGCGATAATGGACGGGGAGAATATGACAATAAGACCTTCTTATTTTGTCCCCGCGGCCTACAGTACTACATATTAGCTATCCTGTCCGTACACTCACCAAAAGAATGGTCTTGCTGAACAAATCATCTGTATAATCACTGAAAAGGCCTGGGCGATGATGATTAACTGCCAGGCTCCCATTCAGTGGTAGGGAGAAGCAATTAATACTGCTGTCTATCTTCTTCCAAGATCACCCAATGAAGGAGTGAACAGAAATGACCACAATGGGTATCAAGCACTGTACGAAACCCCATATGAGATGCTGCATGCATTGGGCAAACTGATGAATGATGCTGCTGCTGGCAACAAGATATTATATTAAGCTCCTCTCTACAACCTATCTTGATTCAGATGTAATGCCAGCAGACTGATACCTGTTCCGACTGAACCGCGAAGAAATACACTTCTTGAGTGCAGGTTATCAATTATGAAGTGCAGTTGGATACAGAGACTCACTGGGCGGGGTGTGGCGTGTGGGGTATTGTCAGTGGCCAAAATTATGACATCGGGCAATTTCACAGTGTAAATCGTATCTTGTTAGACGCGCTGAGCACCGCATTGTGACAAGATCTCATGACACTTCCTAGCTATGGTGTTGACAATTTTAGGTACCTCTTCTTCAAGAACGATGTACAATTAGATCTTGGGGAGAGCAGATTCCTGACCAAATTTTTCCAGTGGTATCTGCAGCCCGATTCCCACCTATTTTAGATGTATGGATATGTACTTGCGGCTGCTCATGCTGCATGATGGTGATAGTGACGATGATGGCGATGGCAATGGTGATGGTGATGGTGGCGGTGATAGTGATTGTCACAGTACCGGCCAGAGGTGGAAGCACTTAGACAAGTAGGTTGGCTACATCAGAGTCAAAGCTTCCACAGACTTCGAGCTTGCTATTGGCCAAAGTTTCTACAAATTCAGAATTTTCCATCAGCTCAAAGCTTCCACAAATTCAGAGTTTTCCGTCAGCTCAAAGCTTCCAGTAGAGAATGTCACTCTAGGGCTCTGTCAAGCCTAGCTCTCTCAAGCAGGGTTCTCTTAAGCATACAATGATTGATTGTGTTTCTATCAAGGGTACACATCAGCAACAACCCTAGTTTCCGTCAGGAACACCCGGGTGTTCCTGGTGGCACTGTCGGCTCTGACGGAACCTCGCACCCTCTGACGGAGAATTATACGCGACCCGTTGCTCAGGCGACGGGTCGCGTTGCATACTTACCCTGCGGCGGCTATTATACCACGTCTCTTATTTTTGTGATGCGTCACGTTGTATATTACCTGGACGCTCATCCACCACGCTCGCCGCCCCGGCGTCGCGCTTCCTTTACTTTGCGTCCGGAATGTGGTGACGTTCACGCACCATCAGAACGACACGTGTGTTACACTCTTTCTCCGGCCGAGTGCCACATTTTACCTCTCCGCCATTGCTATTTATCGGATGCCGCACTCTCCCCATATATGTTTAGCTTTGAGATGTTGTCACTTATTACAATACAGTCTTCGCTTCTGATACATCGCTTGCCGTTGCATTTGCTTCGCCATTATCGTATTTTACAGGTCTGAAATATACTGTCCAATCTTCACATCGGCAAAAGTGTAAATCGACTATACGCTGCGCTACGCGCAGCTCATAGCAAGATTCCCGTGGACCCCTGCGCGACGCGCAGTCTATAGTCATCTATAGTAGATTCATAGAGATGTGCGCGGGGGCCTATAGAACTATATACGGCTGGCGGCTGGAGATGGACCTATCCCTGTCTTTACTGCCTGGCTGTTATACCCGTACTGAGTCTGCTGGAGAGCCCGCTTGCGCATGAGGGCCTGCTTGAGGGCCTACTTCGAAGACTGCTTGATAGCCTGCTTGGAAGCCTGCTTCATAGCCTGCTTGAGAGCCTGTTTGAGAGAGCCGCCCTTGAGAGAACCGCGTTTGAGAGAGCCGCGCTTCAGGAGGAGTGGAGGTTTCCACTGGAAGCTTTTGGCCGATGGAAAACTCTGAGTTTGTGGAAACTTTGGCTAATAGAAGGCTCTAGGTCTGTGGAAGCTTTGGCTAGTAGAAGGCTCTAAGTCTGTTGAAGCTTTGATGCTGATGCTGACGTAGTCAACCTACTTGTCTAAGCACTTCTGGTACTATGATCACCATCACCAACACCATTACCATTGCCATTGCCATTGCCATTGCCATCTTCTCCATCAGCCCCGGACCGAATGTGCACACATACGCCTACAATCGATGGGAAGCGGACGCTAGATTCCGCTTGAAAATCTGAGTCAGAGATCTGCTCTCCCCATGATTGAAATGTCTACCTTTCCTGCGGAATGTAAGGCTACAATTGTCAACACCATAACCATGAGGCATCATGAGATCTTGTCTCGGTGGCCGCGCTAAAGATCAGGTTCAGACTATGATATCGCCTGACGTCATGATTTCAGCCACCATACGCCGCCCGCCATCTGCCACACACCACACGCCACACACCGCCCACCAAACACTGTCACGATACGCCACCTGCCTTATGCCTCCCGGTGCCTAGCGCCTGCAATTCGCGCCTTTCGGTGCCCAGCGCCTGCAACTCAGCAAGTCTCTGGATCGAGCATGCAGGAGCGTACACGGGAGCATATAGTCAACTGAGAATGGGAACGTAGATCCAAGTAGGCAGGGAGTGTACCATCGAGTGCAATTGGGAGTGTTCTTCAGAGCATGCCCGGGAGTATACTTGGGAGCGTACTCGGAGTGTGCATGAGAGCGTCTTGAGAGCTTGCTTGGGAGCGTACAGTCAAGCAGCCTGGGAGTGTGCCATCGAGTGCAATTGGGAGCCTCCTTCAGAGCATGCCCGGGAGTGTACTGGAGAACGTACTTGGAGGTGTACTTGGGAACGTACTCAGAGTGTACTTGGGAGCGTCTTGAGAGTGTAAGTCAAGCAGGCTGGGAGTGTACAATCGAGTGCAATCAGGAGTGTACTTCAGAGCATACTAGGGAGGGTGCAAAGAAGTGCATTTGGTAGTTTGGTTTCAAGTTTGTTGAATGCAGCATGATGTATAGTATCAAGTGCACATAATCGCATGTGTGTCATAGTAATCGAGTCAATGGGCAGGTCCATAGGACCTCATAGTGCCACATGCCAAATATGCTATGAATCACCGTTCCAAAAACAGCTTCTCTATGAGTTACGCGTCGCGTAAGGTCATTTTTCCTGGCGCACACTCTCTAGTACTATGTTTGAGTGACCAAATCGATGGATGCTGCGACTGCCGCAGACCACTGATCGAGGTGTAGACACCGCCTGCGGTTGCAATTGCCACTGCCTCTGTCACTGATTCGTTTCTGTAGCACGCGTTTGCAGTGGATTTGTCATGATTGCACAGCATTCTGGATTAGAGATGGGGGTAGGGAGGTTTTCAAGATGCCTGAGAGGAGTGGGAGTGCTAGCAATGCTGGATGCAGGGCTGCATACAACGTGATGTGTTGAGTCTGTCTGTGAGGTTCCTCCAGGTGCTGTTGTGCTACAACTGCTTGTACCCAGCATAGTGGTTGGAGCATATATTGACAGTCGCTGTGTAGCAGATGGGGTGGAAGTTACGCATTAAGTGGTATCTGAAACACGAGAATTGTTTATCAAAGATGAGGGGGTGGAGTTTGGGTCTTGGATAGTTGAGTCTATGAAACTCCCTCATTGAGAGAAATCACTCTCACCAGCCAGTGTGGAAACACATCTCATAGCAGTGGGAAGCTGAGAATTACCCTAAGGCCTACACTTTTGTTGTTTGTGACGATTTGCAAGACTTCAAACATTTGGTACAACCGAAGCTGTGCCAGGGTGACAGCTGTGGGAAGGTATGATCCAATATATATATTTGACATTAAAAATGTAGAAATAGAATTCTGTCTGTATGGTCAATATAAATCCGATGCTGATGCAACATTGAGCTATATGGAGGACACCTTGTGTCATTTTCACGCCTTCAAAGATGTTTTCTTACTAGGGCGAGCTAGTAAACAGTGGAAGGCCAAAGCCAATAGCCTCAGAACGATACTTGTAAAGATGCGAAAGGTAGCTGAGGGAACAAATGCTGAAAATTCGATGCTGTCCAAGAAGCAGCACAAAATAAACCGCTGGCGGAAATATATCAGCCATGAGATAGATATTTCCAAGAAGCTAGATGCCGACTGCAACTTTCCAAAGATCCACTTGATGTCTCATTGGGTTAAACATGTTCGTTGATACAGAGCCTTGCAATTGTATTCTGCTGTAAGACATGAACAAGCACATAAAATGAACCACAAGGATTGTTGGAATGCCTACAATCACGATCTGAACTTTCTGCTGCAAGTAATCACCTTTCAGTATTGCATTATCTCATTCGAAATCGGAGGGCTCAATTTCCAGGCCCTGGCTCAGCATTGGGAATACAGCACTGCCGTCTGCAAAGTCCTCCATTCTGGAGCTGATGTGGCTACCCCCCTGAGCTTCCAGTCATATGGGAAGCCTGAATAATTGGGACTCCCAAGCTGTTATGATAGAAAGTATCTTGACACTACGATTAAACACTGCAGAGCATTACTTGACAATGAGCAAGATGAAATGCAATACGTGGCAATCTAGAATGCCATGCTGGACTATCTGAAGCATATGAGTTGTAAGAAGACATATATATTGGATGCACAACTGCACACAATGGAGCTGTGTATTTCCCATGGTATTAAGGTTTAAGTTGAGGGTTTAGAAGGTGAACGCATATTTCAGATGTGTTGATGCACAGGAAGCCAGTGCTGGCATGGAGGTGACTGATGGAATGACTGGGTGTGGGTAAAGCAATACCTGGGAAGGTAATATGGCACGCTAAATAGTCATCTCCCATGGCAACTGCAACGACTATTAAAAATCAACCTCTTCCATGATGTCAGAACTTTTGTGGAGTACTGGTTAGCCCTGGTGCTTACCATAATATCAGAAAACATGCGTAACTTGGATCCTGTCTCGAAAATTGTACATGTGAGAAATACACTGGCAGCCGTTGTGTTGCAAATTTTCAGCATGGGAAACATTGTCAGCTGTGTGTATGTAGTTCAAGAGATAGCCACAATTAGTAAGACAGATGACAGATAAAACAAGTGACGGATTGTCAATAGCCACATATATCTGGGCACTTGGAATAATGTGTAGAACTAGTGAAGAGAGAAATGTATTTTGCACTCAGGTAGAAGGAATGCTAGGAGAGGTTTCGCAGTGTTAAGTTAGGGGTTTTCTCTTAAACCGTATCTATGGTTCTTGAATAACTCAAGGGGTACATATCACTTGACTTGTCAAGTGATATGCATAACGCTCTCCATGGCGGGCATCTCAAAACTAGCCAGTTACGATAACTTTTAGCAGAGTTTCAGTGGGACACATCTCGATTGGATATGCAATTATCTGTATTGAGCGGATTCCCTTATGATGATGCAGCAACACTGTGATATCGAAAGAAGCTTGCTTCTGCCGTGCACATTTTCTTCCACCAGATTCATTCCTAGATAGTAGCAGGGGAAATGTCTGATTGGACTGAGGATTACCTTGACTCACAGACTAGGCAGTCGAAAGCCAATATGCAATTACGTGGGACTACAGGCCTAAGCCTCAGGCGACAGGAACAACCTGTATACTCCCTGGTCAAAGAGAATGGTCTCAGTTTAAGCATGGTGTTACTGAGGGATTTATGACATTGGATGTTGATATGAGTCCGGAAGCAACCCTGCTATTTGGTTTGAGTTAGTACACATTCCAACGTTCGACTCAAAAGGTAATGTTAAGCTACATCTTATAATCTACATTGCCATAGTATTGGTTAGTCGTCAATTAAATCTATGATGGAAACCCCTATAATGGTTTGAGGCATTAATTTGCAGAAAGCACAGTCCAACTATGTTATGCTGATATTCCAATTCCCGAACCATATGTATTGCAAGCTGTTGAAGTTGAAGTTATAATCTGATATATTTTCTGATACGATAAAGTGCGATGGATGGCCTGATTCTGATCAAGAGCATAACACTTCAAAACCAGGTACTTCTATGACACGATAACCTAAGGGACTCGTGGGAATTAATACCAGGAGCCTTCATATGAATGTAAGTCGTGACTGCATTAGTGCTATCAAGAAAGCAATATAATCATTGTCGGAATAGAGAGATGAAGACTATTGCGCAATGCAGATCAGCTCACTTTGTAGTTTGAAACCTGGCTATAAACACCGGCAAAAATGACCTTATGCTATGTGTAACCTATAGAGAAGCTGTTTTTTGGACGGTGATTCATAGCATACTTGACGTGAGGCACTATGATATCCTATGGAAATACACATTGACTAGATGACCATGATATGCATGCAATTTTGTGCGCTGGATACAACAGATATAAAAGCAAGCAGCTGGATACACTTCATTGCACACTCCCACATACGGTATGAAGTATACTTCTAATTGTACTGGATTGTGCACTCCCAGCCTGCTTGATTATACTCTTCGAAGTAAGCTCTCGAGATGATTCCAAGTACACTCCAAGTACTCTCTTAAGTACACCTCCAAGTATGTTCTCAAGTACACTCTGGGTCATGCTCTGCAGTACGCTCCCAAATGCACTCGATGGCACACTCCGAGCCTGCTATACTGTACACTCCCAACTAAGCTCTCAAGACACTCTGAAGAACACCTGCAAGTACACACCCATGTACACATCTTAGTCCGTCACAAGTATACTCTCAAGATGGATGACGCTCTCAATTGTACTTGACGATCTGCTCCCATGTATGCTCCTGTATGCTCCATTCAGAGCCTTGCTGAGTTGCAGATATGAGGCCCTCAGAGGCATGAGGCTGGTGGCATATGGTGGGCATTGCTTCGTGGGTGACGGGCTGTGGGTGGCATGTGGCATGTGTTGTGTGGCACGTGGGAGATGGCAGGAGGTGTATGTTGGCTGATATCATGATGTCAGTCATTATGGTAGGCTGAACCATATCATCAGCGTGGCCACCAGGACAAGATCTCACGATGCCTCAAGGTCATGGTGTTGACATTTGCAGCCTCAGATTCAGCAAGAAAGGTAGACGATTGGATCTTGAGGACAGCATATCTCCGACTCAGTTGTCTTACCAGAATCTGCAGCCTGTTTCCTGTTGATTTTGAGCTTATGTATACACATTCGGTCTGGAGCTGATGGTGATGATGGTGATGGTGCTGGTGATGATGGTGATGGTGCTGCTGATGGTGATGATGGTGATGGTGATGGTGATGGTGATGGTGATGGTGATGGTGATGGTGATGGTGATGGTGATGGTGATGGTGATGGTGATGGTGATGGTGATGGTGATGGTGATGGTGATGGTGATGGTACCGAAAACACTTAGTCAAGTAGGCTGTCTTTATCAATGTCAAAGTCAAAGAATCAACAGACTTAGTGCCTATTAGCCAAAGCTTCTACAAACTCAGAGTAATCCATCAGCCAAAAGCTTACTGTGGAAACTCTACTCCTCCCAATGGGTGGCTCTCTCAAGCACAGCTCTCAAGTGCAGCGCTTTCAAGCAGGCTCCCAACCAGGCTATGAAGTACGCTTCCAAGTAGGCTATCAAGCAGCCTTCAAAGTAGGCTCGCAAGCAGGCTCTCAAGTGCCAGTGGGCTGCCCAGAGGACTAAGTGTGTGCAGTACTGGTATGACAGCCTGGCAGTAAAGACAGATATAGGTCCATCTCCGACCTCTTGCCATATACAGTTCCATAGGCCCACGCATATGTCTCTCTAAATTGACTATAGGTAGCGATAGACTGCGTGCTCCACTGGGGTCCGAGGGAAGCTTGTTATGAGCTGCGCATGTGCGTGTGTACGCATAGCGTATCCTATAGTCGATTTGCACTTTTGCCAATGAAGAGATCACATTGTCCTGGCAATGAATGGAGCAAGCTCTAGCAGCGAACAGTCAGAAATACCTACCAGTGAAAGAATGATCTAAAATTTTATTACGCTTTTATAATACCTATATCCATTATTATATATATACAAATCTATTAGCTTTTTGTAGTGGCAGCCCAATACCTTCAGTACCTGATTGCAGCACACTCATCATTATCTGGACTCATACTATATTGATGACTATTTCATTCATATCTGATAATGACATCATCGTATACACTCTCAAAACAATTATATCCTTCTCCATGGATAATCATTATATATTTGCAGGGCAGTGTATCATGTGGTTATTGTCTCTCATTGGATTGCACCAAGGTTTAATCATACACATCAACAACCTTTGGGCTCGAGCTGCGATACATAAGAACACTTCGGAGATACCTTTGCAGCTGACTAATCTGCCATGTGGTTCCCAGGTAGAAATATAGGATGTGAATTCATATACGAAGAATTTTAAGGTTGATCCATTACGATGTACAGGACAAGAAAGCATTGCCACAGTCATGGTTAAGGAAGAGACCAAGAAGCAAAAGAATCGCCTGAATAGTATTTCAACAGAGCAACTGGATAAGTATTTCCAGAATAGGATCTAGGGCCATGCAAAAGTAGCTATACTTATAGTTGAAGCACTCCTTTAATACGTCGCCCATTGCATTTCAATCCTCAGGCAAAGCATCTACCCAATGAACCCTTTTCGATGTGTGCTTACAGTTCACTACAATGCCAGCGTGTTTGTTTGAGATAAGAGACCGACAGAGAGAGATGAAACGGTGAAACTACCATGGGAGGGTGATATGCAATGAGACGCATGGTATCGATGCCGGGCACGGGGTAAGCTGCCAGCTGTGTGTCTCTGATGGCTCTCATGGAGTGTGTCCACTCTGATGGTGTGAGGTCACCCTCACAGAATATTTTTTTGCCAATGCATATAGTCATATAGATAAAGAGCTCTATTTATGCACCTGTACTGGCATGCATGTATGCATTCTCGACTGGTTATTACCAGCTGGCTCCCGTCAGTGCAACAATATACCTTCAGCATGGCAGCTGACTAGTTACTATATGCCTATATCTGCAAGCTCTATGGAAGATTTAAGTATATATGCAACATTTCCTTCTGCACTGCTTTAGTATACTTGAGGTTTATAGGGCAGTTGACTGTATTTCAAAGTAATGCGCTTCTACTCCCAGTTGACTGGTAAGAACTTGGCCCAGTCCACTGGGGCAGGAATTTGATTTATTCGGGAAGCAGTCAACTGATGCGGGAAGCACATTACGTTCCAGTTCAGCCAGAAGATATCTACTGTCCAATGCTGAGGCAAAGTCATCCGGAGGATGATTTCCGCCATGAATTTAGACTATGCAAATAATTTTTAGATATTGTGGAATATATTGAATCCAGACTGTTAGGGGGGTACTTATACCTTAAGTATAGGTACTTAATACGGCCCTAGACCCTATTATTAATGTAGACTGATAAAGAATCAGTAGGTATTGCCCATCATCAATTCCTTTGTTTCTTGGTTAAAGGTTTAATGGCCATTATGCCAGATCTGGTTTTATGTGACGGGGCAGCCTTATTATTCTGATTAAGTGCCCATCGCTCTTTCCTTGACTTCTGTATAAACCTCTCGGTATTCCTAAGAACCGCATCTAATACTTCCGTCTCGGAATCACCACTACCAACGTTCGAACTTCGAATGGGAGGTATCCTATTCAGATGTATATGATTATTGCCAGTAGGTTGGTCGGCTTCGCTTCTGGACTTATCGATTCCTTGGTCCTCTTGCAAATCTCTTGAAGTCATCGACACTTTCCGTTCCCCTATATTGATTCATATTTTATGGTGATCAATATACTTAATCAGCTTCTGCTGCAATCCGATAATTGAGGATATCCACCAAATACACTGCGCTATAAAAATATAATGATTGTTGCGAGCAAAGGATATAATCGTTTCTAAAGTGTATACAATAATGTCGTTGTTGTTTTCGAAGGATATGGTCATTTGTACAGATTCCTCCAGTATGGTAATGCTTGTGAAAGGTGTGGGGCTGCCGCTACCGAAAGCTAATAGATTTTATATATAATAATAGATATAGGTATCATAAAAACACAGTAATAAATCAAGGTCTTCTTTCGCTGGTAGGTATTTTGATTGTTTCACTGCTGGAGCTTGTTCTGTTCATTGCCGGAACAATGTGACCACTTTATAGAAACCTCATCAGGATGTTACACATGCGTACCCTTATTTCGTTTTCATGATTTCGATAGAAACGTGCTTTGCAGCTCACATTCCAAATGAACGCACATGGTAGAGATTGCCACAAATTACTTTGGTTATCGTGTTCATGCAGGTGAGGTATTGAAGCATTGCGCTCCGGATAAAAATCAGACCACACCAGCATGATATCATATATCAGATTATAACTTCAACTTGGGCACCTCTCGTATGGTTTGGTAATTGGACCATGTATCCGTACCTGATCAGAACGCACTTTCCGCTAATCAATACTGTAGTATGATTACGTCATAGATTTAATCTGCGACCAACTGATACTATGCCAATGTAGAATAAATGACATGTATACATGAATGTTAAAGTAAGCGGTATTGTTGCAGTTGCCATTCCGTCACAACTCAATGTGTGGGGATGCTCCAGATCTCATATCAACAGCCAATGTCATAATCTTTTAGTCACACCATGCTTAAGCCGAGACTATTCTCTTGGGCCAGGGAGTGTCCGAGTTGTTCTGCTCTAACATAAGATTGGCTTGGAATCCCACGTAATTGCATATTGGCTAACAACTACCTAGTCTGCAGGGTGAACTCCTTTGCTCGATCCGATCAGACCAATCCCCTCTAGTATCTCGTTGTGAATCTCGTTGAAAACAACACCCTTGGCAGGATTGTAGCCCTTTCAATCTGGCAGTGTTGTTGCATCATCAAATCAGGTGCCGCAGTGTATGCTTCAATAAATCAGCTAAGCCTCAGCTTATCCACTCGAGATGTGTCCCACTCATACCCCGCTAAAGGTAATCATTACTGCCCAATTTTGGGATGCTCCCCTGGGTAGGTATTATGCATGTCAGGTGGCCCGAAGGTTATTTTGCTGATATGTACCCATTGAGTTTTCCGCAAACCATAGATACTGTTAAGGGAGAACCCCTAATACTGACTACCAGAAGGTGAAAACCCCATCTGATGTCATGTTTGACAAAGAAACAAATCCTCACATGTCATGTCAGCATTGAAGGAATGAGCTAGACATGCTTTAAGTTCCAAAAGATGAGGAATCTGTCAAGGATTTAGATAGTGGACATCAGCCTCTTGGAACACAAAATAGTCAATCAACACAGATACATAGGAGACCTACATTTCACATGCATGAAGCTCCTGATGAAGCAACAATAAATGCCAACAGCCAGTACCTATGCTAAATAGATCAAACTGCCCAGCATTCAACAGAAAATGCAGAAAATATTTCCCAATACTGGGCTCTCTGCAGAGAGGATCAGATGGCCTGGAATTCCGCAGCTGTAACCAAGAAATCTGGACAAGTACTGCCAGTATCATCAGCTTCTTTAGCTCCACCAATAGCAAGTTGTGTGACAAGAATTCAAGGTAATGCCTCTGCAGAATGATTCATGGTGCCGCAGCAGCTGGGGATCCATTCACCTACAGAGAAACTATGATAACCCCTCAATGTGATCACTGGAAAAGAGCCATGCAGTAAGAAAGTACTGCAATTCTACTCAATAACACATTCTCCGCTCTCAAATCCTGTAAAGCACAGCAACTGCAAGTTATGGCAATAGCCTCTAAGTCGAGATACAAGACTAAACAATACCCAGATGGGTCCACACAGTATAAGTACAGCTAGTTATCAAGGAATATAAGCACACAACTGTCTGTGTGACTTATGCCCTGCATCGGCAAAAGTGCAAATCAACTATAAGCTGCACGATGCATACACATGAACCTCATAGCAAGGTTTCCATGGACTCTTGTATGACTGAAGTCAATAGTCACCTATGATCTAAACATCGAGATCTGTGTGTGTACCTATGGAACTATATATGGCTGGCAGCCATAGATGGACCTATACCTGTCTATACTACGTTGCTGTTTTACCGGTAGTGTACACACACTCAGTCTGCAGGAGAGCCCACTGGGACAAGAGAGCCTGCTTGAGAGCCTACTTTGAAGCCTGCTTGATAGCCTGCTTGGAAGCCTGCTGCATGGCCTGTTTGAGAGCCTGCTTGAGCGAGCTATGCGTGAGAGCTGCGCTTGAGAGAGCTGTGCTGTGGGAGGAGTAGAGTATTCCACGGGAAGCGTTGCCCGATTGGAAACTCTGTGATTGTGGAAGCGTTGGCGAACTGAACGATTCAAGTCTGTGGAAGCTTTGATGCTAACATTGCCATACCCAACCTACTTGGCTCAGTACTTCTGGTACTAACATATTTTATGGTCTAACTGCCCATGGCCTAGCAACCGATTACGTAAAAAAGCACACAAGCACCCGGAGCAGGGTTGTTAATTACCCCGCTCACACATTCAATTTTCACATTTGCCCTGTAAAAACGCAATGATGGAAAGAGCAAAGTGCAGAGATACAGCGATTGACAGAGAGAATGAGATTTGCAAAGCCAAACATGCGTACCACACAGGTCTTCAACTATCTATCCACACTACTGCTTTAACATACAGTATACAATATGAAACCTTGCGAGACCAACTCAGAGGAGCACAGCCAAGGGGTGCAGCACATGAGAATGAGCAGCTGCGGACTCCAGAAGAGGAGAAATCAATTGTTAGGTTTTGTGAGACTCTAGATGACTTGGGACATCCATTGCAAGGGAAGATGGTTAAGGCATTTGTGATATCCCTTCTACATTCACATTGGCGACGACAACTTGGAAAACACTGGATGTCAAGCTTTCCCAACCGCCATCCTGCCATCACTACCAAGTTCAGCCAACGTCTGGATAGACAAAGGGCTAATGGAAATGATCCTGCAATTTTGAAGGACTTTTTTTCACAAGGTATATCATTTTAGTATTTACATTAATTTTCAGCTAATACTGATCACTGTAGCTTGAAAACCTTATCAGAAAGCTCAATGCACAACCAGAAAACATTTACAATATGCATGAAAAGGGCTTTCTACTTGGTCAGGCACTCAAAGTGAAGGTTATATGCCTGTAGCGGTCAAAAGAATCCCTACTATACCCAGGATGGAAATCGCAATATGGTTACAGTTATAGAGTGTATTTCAGCAGGTGGTAGAGTTATACCACCCATGTATATCTACAAGAGGTCTAGGCATCTACTAGGATGACATGCTGGGTTGCAAGATAAAGAGCAAGCAACATTTGCATGGTTAACTAAAGGCTGAACTGACAATAAACTGGGACTGGAATGGGTGGAACAGAACTTTGAGAAATATACTACTAAGATGTTTGTACCATGAGATTAACCTCCTGATCATGCTGACTATTACAGTGCAAAGGGCAAGCCACATATTCTAATCATTGATGGGCATTGGTCACATTTAACATGGCAAATTTTGGATTTTTGCTTGAAAAGAAATATCTACCCTATTTGCCTTCCTGCACACTCTACAAACATCCTTCAACCTCTAGATGTTGGGCCGTTTGGTCCTCTTTCGCGCTGCTACAGCAATGAACTGGATATATGGGTTAGAAAAGGAGGGAATGCAATTAGAAAAGGACAGTTTTATAAGTAAGCCCACCTGCTATATCACTCTATACTCCACTCAAACTCTTTCCTACAGACTTGTCACACATGCTAGAGCTGCAGCATATACCAAGAACAACATCTTCAGTGCCTTTGAGGTATCTGGGATCTGGCCTCTTAACCCACACAAGGTTTTTCTTCGGAATTCACGAAATATCACTCGATTTGAATCTCCACCAGCTGTTGAAATACTGATTGCTTGAAGCTTTAATTCAACCATCTGAGAGGGCCACAAGGCCATATATATACGGTATGAGCACGTACGTACTCATTTGAATGTAGAGACGGCTGAGCTCCGTCAGCTCGTATCAGAGCCAGCCCTGTCAGCCAGCATGAGAGCCAGCCCTGTCAGCTCGTATGAGAGCCAGCCCTGTCAGCCCGTATGAGAGCCAGGCCCAGTCAGCCCATATAAGATCTATTTATGCAACACTCCACCCTCTGGCTACGCTCTGTGGAGCAAGAAACAAACAAACAAACAAACAATGAGCAACTTGTGATTCCCAGAGTAGCCTCCTTAAAACCCTGTGTGAGAAGTGTGCAGGGACAGAGTACTACCGTAGCCTTAAACCTTAAATTGACCTCCAATTACCATAAACCCATTGCTTTGGTGAACTTCGTATGCTTATCTTTCGTAAGTGCTTTTGTGAGTATATCTGCCACATTTTCGTCCATGTGTACGTAAGAGTAGTTGACAATTCGGCGTTTGTGCAGATCTCGACTGTTGTGATGGCAAACTTCAATGTGCTTAGTTCGTGCTTTGATGATTCCTGTGGTGATTAGAGTCAGAGCTCCCTGATAGTTGCAGTTGATTGGCAGCATTGGTAAGTCTCTCTGAGAACCGGGAATATCCTTTTGCAACTGGAGTAACCATTTTCCTTGTCTAGAGACCTCCGAACACGCAATGAATTCCGCCTCGAGAGTTGAGATGGTAATGAGGCTTTGCTTCCGAGACTGCCACGAGACTGCTCCATTGCTTGGGAGAAACACATAACCTTCCTAGGATTTGCGGTCCGCACTGTCATTGGCCCAATTGGAATCCGAGTACCCGATGAGACTATTCCCGATGTCGATGCCGATGCCGGTGAATTGTTGTCGAAAATCGGCCCTAGATTTGACATACTGAAGCACTCTTTTGGTAGCGGTCAGATGACTGGTGAATGGCCGCAAATTATAACTAGAAAGAACGGCAACTGCGTATGAAATATCTGGCCGAGTTGGAAGTGCTGCGTACATTAACGATTCCACCACTGCTTAATAGTCTGTGATGTCGTCAAATTCCTTCTCCCCCCAATCCTTCGCCAAGTCTAACTTTGCATTGGGATCTATGGGCATCGAGACAGCGTGAGTATTCTCCATGCCAAATTGTCTCAGGATTGTGGCAATATAGGCTTTCTGACTGAGACTGATTCCGGTATCATCGCGGTGGATTTCCATGCCGAGGAATTGGATGCCGTGCCAAGGTTCGTGATTTTGTAGTTCTCTGAGAGTTTCGCTTTGACTTCGATCGCGGCTTTGGTAGCAGCCTCCAGATAGGACATGGAGATATCATCGACATACAGAAGTATCAGAATACCGTCGCTGTGAAGATAGAGGTTTCGATCGGCTGAGGACTGTGTGAACCCAAGCGAGAGTAGAAAGCCATTGATATCGTTGTGCCATAGCCGTGGAGCTTGTTTAAGCCCGTAGAGAGCTTTCCTGAGTCTGACAATGATCTTTGGTGCTTTGAGGCTCTCTGGCCATCCTTCTGGTAAAGTCATACAGATGTCGTCATCATCGATTTTGGGGTTTAGGAAAGCGGTGACTACATCCAAGTGATCCATTTTCCACCTGTATCTGCCTATGAGATAGATGAGATACTGAAACGTAGTTAGCTTCCCAACAGCGGCATAAGTCTCGCCGAAATCCGTCTGCTTGTATCCCTTTATAACTAGTCGTGCTTTATACCGTGTGGACCCATCAGGGTTGTGTTTAGTCTTATAAACCCACTTAGAGCCAATCTGCTTAACCTGCAGTTGCCGTGCTTCACAGGAGTTGAGAGCGGAGAAGGTGTTATTGAGCATGATTGATGAGCTTTCTTGCTCCATGGCTCTTTTCCAGTGATCTCGTTGAGGGCTTTCCATAGCTTCCGCCTAGGTGAATGGATCTCCAGTGGCTGCGGATGCCATTAGTGCTTCTGTGGAGGCTTTACCTTGACTTCTTGTGACACAACTCCCTATCGGCGGAGCTGGAGCTAAAAATGCTGGCAGTACTTGGCTTGATCTCTTGATTGCTGCTGCAGAATGCCGGGCAGTCTGATCCTCTCTGCGGAGGCACCGGCTGTGGGCGATGTTTTCTGCATCTGCTGCCGAATGCTGGGCAGTCTGATCCTCACGGTGGAGACACCGGCTGTGGGCGTTTTTTGCTCCCTTGTCTGGAGCTTCATGCATGTGGGATTAGGATCACATACCTATCTATGTAGGTTGACTAACTTGTCCTCAGAGAGGCTCATCTCCGGTATCTATTCTGTCCACATATTTCTCATCGTCTGGTGATCTAAATATGTCAATCTCATTGCTTCCATGCTGACACAACATATGTGCATTTCTTTCTTTGTCAAAGACGACTTCTGATTGGGCATTCACCTTCTGGAATTCAGGATCCCATATTCTCCACAACGTCTTTGAATCATGTGTGTAGCCTACAATCATGTAGGGCTTTGACCTGGGGCCGAACTTGCCCTGGCGGCATTGAACTTCGGGAATGATTCTACTGGCATAGCATCTGAATCGGCATAGGTTGAGGAGAGAGCCTTGATACAATATTTCGTTGCCGGCTGCATCGTGTATCGGTTTGCCAAATCCATGCAGCATCTGGTATGGCATTTCGTACAGTGCTTGATACCCATCACGGTCATTTCTTTTTAGGGCTTCATTTGGTGATCATTGATGGAAATAGACTGTGGTATTAACCGCTTCTCCGCAGAACTGAATGGGAGCCTGAGAGTCAATCATCATCGCCCAGGCTTTTTCAGTGATTGGATGAATCATTCATTCGGCAACACCATTTTATGGTGGGCGTATGTAGGTCATGGCTCGTATGTAGTACCACGGGCCGCGAGGACATACTGGAAGGTCTTATTCTCGTATTCTCCCTGTCTATTATCATACCAGAATTGCTTGATATCATATCCCATTGAGTCTACTCCAGCCTGCAATGATTCGTAGGTGGGGGTGCAGGTCTGGGCTGTCTGATTTCGGAGCAGCCATATGGATGTGTACCTTGTGTAGTCATCGATGAATAGTATATAGTATCGATTGTCTCCCAAGGTTGGTGTAGAGAACAGACAGCACACATCCGAATGTACACGTTCAAAAGGCTGTGTAGTGCACTTGACTGGCACTCTAATGAACCTTTGCTTGTGCTTTGCTTGAATGCAGATTGTGCACATTGAATCATCATGTGTATATCCGCCAATCACAGTTTTCATGGCGGTAGGATATATATGGGCTAGTTGTCGGTGCCATAGTCTTGATTCTGATATTGTGAGAGACTTTCGAGTGGACTTAGTTTTTGCTGCGGTAGGTGCTCTTGAAGGTGAGCGTTCTCTGGGAGGTGAGCTTTCTCTCGTTCTCTTTCTCCTGTTCTGGGTACTCGATGATAGTAGTGTAGTTGCGGGAACTATGATATATATGGCATTGATTAATTTTCTGGCGAGGGTGCAGGAAGATGGCAAAGTTATGGAGCATTTTCCATTCTGAAATATATTCGTATGCCGATGCAAATCCAATTGATTAATCGATAGAAGGGAAAATCGAAAAGTAGGATCATGGAGGGCTTCGGCTTGATATCCCTATATGACGTTGATGAAGCCATAATGCGTGGCGGTGACTGAGTTGTTGTCTCCGGGTTTGATTACTATAGCAAGTGAGAGCTTTTTGAACGTTGAGAAGCTGCTGCAGTCATTGCAAATGTGGTGTGACACTCCGGAATCAATGACCCACTTCAGAGCAGCGGCGGCAAGAGTACAAGCAGACAGTCAGAAGGGATCGCAGTCTCCAGTTGTAGCAAGAGCTACTGTAGCAGTGGGTGCCTTCCCTTTCCACCATTTTTTTATACGTTTGTAGGAGACGCAATCGACTTTGATGTAGCCTGGGAGCCCGCATTGGAAAGAAATGCGCTCATCATTGTTTCCTCCCTCCTGAGCGTGTTTCCGCTTTCTGCATACATCTGTAGTATGGCTGTCCATTTTGCAATAGGTGCACTTACTCTGGTGGCTATCTCCTCATCCAGCACTTCCACCTTGTCCACCTTGTCCACCGCCCCCATGGCCTTCGCCACGGTAGCCTCCACGTTGGGAAGATGGGGCGGCCCCCGTGGATGCATCTCCAAGTCCCTTCGTAAGGCCGGTTGTAGTTTCTTCTTCTAGGAGGTCATGCATGGCTTCTTCAGATGTGGGCAAGGGTCTTCTATACTTCAGGACCATTAATATCATCGCATCCTGTGATGGCAATGATGTGAATATTTGCGTGCGGAAATCACGATCGGTGATTGCATCATCTGTATGGTCCAGTTGTGTGCAGTAGTTACTAAGCTTGGTGAAGTATGCTTTAAGTGGTTCATCCTCTTTGGGTCGGTAAGCACAGAACTGGCGAAGGATGTCCTGTCTGCCGATATAAGATCCGGCTGTGTCCAGGCTGGTTTCTAGTGTATTCCACATCTCGGAAGGGTTTCTCATTCCCTTGATGATACGCCATACTTCAGGGGAACAGGAAAGTCTGATCATAGACGCAGCTTCGGCTTCCTTAGCCTTCCAATCATCATAGTTGTCATCGTGGTCGAAATCACGGGGCTGCGGTTCAGGATTATCTCCGGTGATGATTCTGTATGCTCTCATGGCTGATAGTATCAGTATCATATCATCTTTCCATTCGTCGTAGTTTGTGTGAGTGAGATTACGAATATCGACCCACTTGGTTTTATTGTAGGCGGGTTCGGAGGAGTTTATCGAGGAAGACATTGTGAGATTGTGGAGATGGTGTCGAGGTTTAGGGTTCTTGAGATTAAGGGTTCTTTTGAAATTGTGAGAATAGGATATTATATGGTAGCGATAGCCGGGCTCATAACCTTTTGAAATACTGATTGTTTGAAGCTATAATTCAACTATCTACGAGGGCCACAAGGCCATATATATACTGTATGAACATGTACATACTCATCTAAATGTAGAGATGGCTGAGCTCCATTAGCCCGTATCAGAGCCAGCCCTGTCAGCCTGTATGAGAGCCAGCCCTGTCAGCCCGTATGAGAGCCAGGCCCAGTTGGACCATATAAGATCTATTTATGCAACACCAGCCACTCCCACTCCACTTCTCTGTGCCACTGCCCAGACAGCCCAGAGCTGTAAGCCAATTAGCCTCCAGTGCACTTCACCTTGTCACTCAACAATCACCTTCCTCCCTTAAGCTCATGGCTCGTCATCAACAAAATGTAAATCGTTCCGGAAGTCAAATGCAAATCTCCCAGACTCTCTGGTATCCCTCACCAGTGTTTCCAAGTACTTCCAGATGCTCCCAGGCCCCCCTGGAGCTTGGCGCAGTGCTCTGAGACTCTGCAAGAGCATTCTCAGGTGCTCATGAAAGCACCTGCAGTTATGGAGGTGCATTCAGAATGCTCCGGGATTTGACTATTAGGATAGTCAAATTTTGAAGGTGCAAAGTTATCAGCGCAGGGCTGTGGGAGACATCGAGAGCAGTGGAGACCTCTGCGCATGTCTGCAGGAGACATCAAGAGCAGCTGAGACCTCTGAGTAAGCTCTTTGGGAGACTTCGTGCTATATTCTCACAGCAGTGGACCTTAGAGTTCTGCAAGTACAAGGGATTTGGGTTATTATATGCGTCTTTGTTACAGTCACAAGATTCACTACATCATACTATGGCATGTATTGTCTAAGTCTCTCTATATATATTCATATGGAGATGGACTCAGCAACAGGGAGTATATATTTGGCAGACCCCGGGGTAGATAGACATCATCTCATTATATGAAATACACACTCTATCTTTCCCAGCTCTTGGTAACACGCACTCTTGCCAAGCTTTCATAGATCCCCGCGATTTGTGTGGTTTCTCATGCACTCTTGCGAAGCGTTCATAGATCAACGCAATTAGTGCGGTTTATCATGGCGTGGTATCGCTGAATGTCCGCTCACCCTCTTCTCACGCTCCTCGAGCCAGAACCCCTCTTGTTGAAGAATTCCCTTTGCATGCTACGTGAGGTGCGGCGGAGTGTTGATGTTGGGCTGTCTGCCTTCCAGCTCCACCATTTCACAACACCATGATCAAGTGAACTCAGAGATACATTCCAAGGCCGTGGTCGAGTAAGTGTGGAGATGTACTTTGTGGCGGAAATCGAGCATATTTGGACATACGCTTGCAGGCTGTGATCGAGTGGACATGGAGATGCTCTCTGCGATTGTGAATGAGCAAGGTTGGAGATGCACTGGGAGAGCGTAATCGAGCAAGTTTGGAGATACACTTGGAGGCCATCATCAACTGAGTTTGGAGATGCACCTGGAGGCCGTGATCAAGCGAGTCTGGAGGTATGCACTTGGAGCCCATGATTGTGAGAACTTGGAGACCGTAATCGAGCGAGTTTGGCGACACACCTGGCGGCTGTTATTGATTGAGTTGGGAGATGCATTTGGAGGCCAGGATTGAGCGAGTTTGGAGATATGCACTTTGAAGCAGTAATTAAGTGAGTTTCGAGATACAATTGGAGGCCATAATCGTGCGAACTTGGAGGCCGTAATCAAGCCCATTTGCAGATATAATTGAAGGCCATGATAGAGCCAGTTTGGAGCAGCACTTGGAGGTCATGATCAAGGGAGATTGGAGCAGTACTTGGAGGCGATTAAACTGTAGGCGGTAGTTCAGGAGGGAGGCGTGACAAGAGCTGAGACTCTATCCATTGGTTAAGTTGTAATTGTGGGAATGTAGAGATTTGAGTACAACATGGTCTGCTGAAAGATGGCAGACTGGCTGGAAGCAGGAGACAGTCGATCATGGGATGATGCAGTTACGCAGTGTATGAAGTACTCACTGTATTCTGTACTTGGTGTATACCGTATTTGGGGAATGCTGTACTCAGTGTATACTGTACTTGGTGAATGCTGTACTTGGTGAATGCTGTACTGGGTGAATGCTGTACTTGGTGAATGCTGTACTTGGTGAATGCTGTACTTGGTGAATGCTGTACTTGGTGAATGCTGTACTTGGTGAATGCTGTACTCAGTGTTAACTCATGCTCATGGCATGGAGAGATAGAGAGGGATGACCTAACTTTGTGGTCTTATGTGATGGTAGAGTTGAGGATGAGAAAGAGAGAGATGAGAGGAAATGGGAAATCAACATCAGAAAGTGGAACTTTAGAGAAATTCGTGTGCAAGTCAATTTAGCATTCCTGATATGGGAGGTATGAGTCCCGATCCGGCGGGTAATTTCACTGATACGTGGTCTTCTAAACACAATCAGGCATGGTGTGCCCCTGATTTCTCATAGCTGCTCATATCCTCCATATCGTTCCCATCTTCATCCTCCATCTCTCTCTCTCGTCTACAACTCCACCATCGCTGCAAGAACACAAAATTAGGTCATTCCTCTCTATCTCTCCATGCCATGATCAAGAGACAATACTGAGTACAGCATACACTGAGTACAGCATACACTGAGTACAGTATACACTTGGTACTGAGTACAGCATCCACCCAAGATTGTTTGTCTTCTCTTCATTCTCATGATTACAAGTTTGTTGTGATGAACCTGTCGAGACGATTGATTGATTGAGTCTAAGTCTAAGATGACACGTAGCCTATATACTAGCTGTGAGCCCTAACCCACAGCCACGTGATGACGTACTCTACAAAGACTCGGTCTAACAAAGTTGACCCCTGAATGTACCTTTAGCTTCTGGCGTGCCTCCCTACATGATCGACTGCCATCTGCCAGCTCTTCTTGAGGGTTCAAAGGTGAAGTGACATTGTCACTTTTCCACAGTTGTGAGTTAACTAACTAATGAATAGAGTCTCACGTGCCGTCCATCAACTGCCTCCAAGTATTCGTCCAATCAAGCTTGATTACGGCCTCCAAGTTTATCTCCAAACTTGCTCAATAACAGCCTCCAAGTGCATCTCCACATTCACTCGATCACGATCTCGGAGCGTATCTCTAAGTCCAATCGACTACAGCCTCCAAGTGTATCTCGAAACACGCTTGATCACCGCCTCCAAGTGCATCTCCAAACTTACCCGATCAGGGCCTTGGAGTGTATCTCTCAGTTCACTCGGTCGTCAGTTTCGGGTGCATCTCGAATTGCTCTCAAGCACCGCCTGCAGCCAGTCCAGATATACTGTGTGTAGATGGGTAGCTATATAGATACATACATACATACATACATACATACATACATACATACATACATACATACATACATACATACATAGATACGTAGATGAGAATGCAAACTGAATACATGAGTTTTAAAAGTTGTTGAATAATAAGTAGTAGCTATGATTTCCAGATGCACCCACAGTGTTCCCAAAGAAGATGTTGTTTTTCCCAGACTGCTGTACTGTGATTCCAGGTGCTTCCAAACTAGTCGCTGGCGCTCCCAGACTTGTCGTCCGCTCTTGCAGGCACTCCCAGGTGTTCCCAAACTTTCAACAATCACTCCCATGGTACTCCTGTACCAGTCATCAGAGATCCCAGTTACTCTGAAGGCCGGCCGGAATGCCCTCCTAGGGTATGATACTCTCCTGACATTGACGCATCTAAGTTTACACTCCACATCCTCTCAGACACTCCTGCAGTCTTCCAGTGACTAAAATACATTTTACTGATGTTGTAGCACAGCTGGGAAGGTCAGCTCAGGGTGCACTTGCAGATAAGGAATTAGGAGATGAAATGCTGAAAACAATTCGCTCAGGGGCCAAGGACACCAATGTGGTAGCAGTGAAGGACCCCGGCCACCTTGGTAAAGCTCGTGTATTTACAGCTGAGGATGTGGTTCAGCTCAGGGAAGAAAGAGAGAGGCTAGACAGAGAAAAAGTGACCAAAGCCAAAATGCACCAAGAAAAGGCTGCAGCAAAGATAGTATCATCTGGAGAGGGATCAAAGAGCTCTAAACATGTGGAAAAGAAGATCATAAGTACAAAGAAGGCACCTGTAATTGTGCTTAGTGATTGGGAGGATGAGGAAGAAGATATGGTGGGTGGAGTGGGGTGGGATGAGGAGGAGAATGGGGGGGGGGTAGGA
>Ga0307514_10000967_pt1 | contig 42960 bp, 38 predicted proteins | sample 16_EM_MG_FD_203088 | JGI IMG/M metagenome (GOLD analysis project Ga0307514, IMG submission 203088) | Populus trichocarpa ectomycorrhiza microbial communities from riparian zone in the Pacific Northwest, United States - 16_EM | ecosystem: Host-associated > Plants > Roots > Unclassified | place...
CACCGAGTACAGCATACACCGAGTACAGCATACACCGAGTACAGCATACACCGAGTACAGCATACACCGAGTACAGCATACACCGAGTACAGCATACACCGAGTACAGCATACACCGAGTGCAGCATACACTGAGTACTGCATCCACCCACAATTGTCTGTCTTCCCTTCATTCTCACGATTACGAGTTGACCCCTGAATGTAGCTTCAGCTCCCAGCGTGCCTCCCTTCAAGATCGACCGCCACCACCCAGCTCTCCATGAGAGCTCAAAGGAAACATCAGCTTGTCACATTTCCACGGTTGTGAGTTAACTAACTGATCAATAGAGTCGGAGCACCCGGCACGCCTCCTAACGACCTCCCCCAAGTATTCCTTCAATCTTGCTCGATCATGGCCTCCAAGTGTATCTCCAAACTCGCTCGATCATGGCCTCCAAGTGCATCTCTGAGTTCAACTTGATCTCGGCCTCCAAGTGCATCTCCAAACTCGTTCGATTACAGCCTCCATGTGCTTCTCTGAGTTCACTCGATCTGGGCCTCCCAGTGCATCTCCAAACTCGCTCAATCATGGCCTCTAAGTGCATCTCTAAGTTCACCCAATAACCGCCTCCAAGTGTACCTCTGAGTTCCCTTGATCATCATCTTCAGTCGCACCTCGATTTGCTCTCAAGCGCCGCCTGCAGCCAGTCCAGATATTCCTTGTGTTGATGGGTAGCTATATAGATACATAGATACATAGATGAGAATACAAACTGAATACATGAGTTTTAAAAATCGTTGAACAATAAGTAGTAGCTATGATTTCCAGGTGCACCAGCAGTATTCCCAAAGAGGATATTGTTTCTCCCAGACTGCTCTACAGTGATTCCAGGTGCTCTCAGGCTTCTCGTCGGCGCTCCCAGTCTTGTCACCGGCGCTCCCAGGTGCTCCCAGGTGCACCTGAAGGCCACTGCGTCGGCCCAGTGAACTCTGGGATTTGGCCACCCTGTGATTCTGGTCCGACAACTCTCAGACACTCCCAGAAGCTCCCAGTGACATATTTACATTTTGCTGATGAAGTGCTGGGAGGAAGCAGCTTGGAGCGCCCTGACCGGCAGAGAATCGCAGCTGGAGATTAGTCGACGAGTGTACCTTGGAAGTGATAACTAGCAGAGTCAACAAGCACGTGGAGAAGAGCCAACCAGATGAAATGACAAGTCAACTCAGGAAAAGACGATGTGGATACCCAGGCAAGTGACAGCAAGCACACCTGGAGATGGAACGGAAAGCATACCCAGAGGAAAGCCGGCAAGCAATTGGAGATGATAAGTGCACCGAGCACAGGGCGGATGTCAAGTATACCTACAAGTGCACCAACTTGGAGCATGATCAGTGCGACTATACGAGCACCGGAGAGATGATGAGAAGTCAAGCAATTTTGATCTATGCCGAACGAGTGCAAGTATGTCTACCGAAGCAGTTCCAAACGAGACCGAAAATGATCTCCGAACATACCAAATTGTCTACCAAACGGCATCATGAGAGACAGTTGAGACAACTACCGAGAGATCATGACTCAGCATAGCAACCAAGATCATGGCCGCAGCACTCCAAATTGGGATTGAATAAGAGGGTTATCAGGAGCCCTCTACCGAAGGCACCGACTAGAAAGTTTACCAATCGGCGTACTGAACTAGATGCTGAAGGAGAATTAATATAACTACTGATGGGCACCGTATGAAAGCCACCGGCTGCAAGGGATGATCCCAGATACATCAAGACTGACCGACCAAGCTATGCATGAGGGCTTGGGAGAGTACAACGCCCCTGGATATAAATGGTATGAATGACCATTTGATGAGAAGCTTACGAAATAGATACAAGGTCATATGTGATTGACCATCACCAACGGCTATGATACCGAGAGCAGAAGCTACAGTCCATGCCCAGAAGTCAAACACGCTTTACCCGTGCTGACTGAGTGCGAATGACTACCAAAGCAGCGTCCCAATCAGCAACAATGATCGCTGATGGGCTGGGCCAGTGGAGTTGTTCACGAGGAATTGGGACAGCTCGAGTGCTAGCGCACTTGGAAGTATAGTGAGTATGACCGGTTACTGGAATGCTTACAAGTTAGATATACAGATGGAATGGCAATGGCGATGATGATGACGAGCACCGAGCGGAACCCACCATCGATGCCGCCGAGTCAAGAAGAATCTCATACTATGATTGGGGATTTCACCGAGATTACTGTGTCTAATTCTGACAATGACCTACACTTGATACGAGTTACGAGTGCGAGATTTGATGGTCGGATGCCGGACATTCCGGAAGTGGAGATTTGATGGTCAGATGCCGGACATTTCGGAAGTGGGGAATCGATGGTCAGATGCCGGACACTCCGGAGGTGGAGATATGGAGGACGGTGTTACTTTGGATGTTCCTTCTTTCGCGTTTCTTCTCTTCTCTTTACATTATTACTTCTTTGGATCTCAGCCCAGTACAAATGCCGTCGGCACGGGTTTTTACCACCTGCGGAGATCAGTCAAGTGGAGGTGGAGTTTCCCCATGCATCGGATCCGCCGAATGGCTACCATATGGTACTGATCGGTTGTGGGACTTATGGGTTCGTACTTTTGTGTACGTTGAATGGTTATTTAATTGTTGTCATTCTTTTCTACCCTTGTACGGGATTATGCAGCCCAGGGGGTCAGCACTTAAAGAGGGGGATAATGTAATGGTATGGCTGCACATGATGTGTCCAGGGCCAGGTAATACCCGCTTTATATAGTCGGCTCACCACAAGCCTTTGATCACTAGTGATAATCTTACCTTACTTACCTTTATACTACTCTACAATATTGACATTCACGTTTGCAACCGTATCTACTGATTTACCTTCCTACGAGGCCATACACAGGCGTATGCCTTTACAGCGTCTGGGAGATTGCCCAGTCCATGTGCATTGTCAACAAGCAAGGCACTGGCACCAAGCAATGAGATCTCCTAATCGATCGTTGCGTTACTCGAATCAGTGATCTGGAGCCTAAAAGGCCGCTTTGGAAACGGTACATGGCAGACAGGACTAAGCTCGATGGTCAGAAACTCAAGGAAGCACTGGATGAGTTCCCAGAGGTTGACCTTCACTGAAGGAAAAATAGGCTGAAAGAAACCCTGACTAAGAAGAGGAAACTCGTGCACGTTGGTATGTATTTCATCGCCCCGATGCTTCTTTTGCTCTTCCTGATGATGTGTTGATCCAGAAGACGACAAGGAAGAAACCTCGGGTCACAGGTCTTCGCCAATAAAGGTGGTTTGCAACGCCTTGACCGATTTCCTTGTCGAGCCATTTAGCTTTACCATCGCCTATGTGGATCCCGACATTGCTGGGAAGAGGGTGGGTGAAACCAATACTCAGCTATTCTCATGGCACTGGCCTGGGGATGATGGATCGATACTTCCAATAGTTCCATCAATTGTCGATACGACCATTTTGTCAATGGTGAATGCTGCAATCGCCGGTCTGCCAGACCCCAGCCTGAAAATCCGAGAGCTTTGGGGCTGCCGGGAGGAGCCTAATGGAGATGGTGGTCCATACGCCTGTAATGTTACCCCAATCTTCAATAACAATGCTGCTGCCGGATGGGTAAGGGTGGCGATGATATTAAGCAACCCAACACTTTTTAACGTCGTTTATCGTGGCCAACAAGCCGATGGCACAGCTGGTGGCCAGACGCCTATGTGTGGTGGCCGCAGCCACCTTCCTCTGGATGACATCCTCCCACCTCCAGCCGAGGATATGATCGACGATATCGGGGAGGAATCGGATGATGTTGGTGAGACGCTGCACCCGAATCCAAGAAGCTTCCCGACAACAAAAACAGGCATCCAAAAGTTTGAACGGAAGCTTCAAAAGAGGATTATCAGACAGCAGCGATACCTTGAAGTCATCCAAAACCATGCTCTTGGTCTCTTTGCCGATTATGAGCAAAGCATTGTTACTGATGAAGATGTGGCTTGGCTACAAGAGCACGATCACATTGTGAATCCTCCCGCTGCAGGCTCTTTGGCCAATAGGAAGCGTACAAGCAGCTACCCAGCTGCAAATTAGTCGTTGTGAGGATGGAATGCACTGGCTGGACGGTTGTTCAAGGATTTGCGTTGTGGGTGGGTATTTTTCTAGCACTTTCGAGGGTGGATGGATGGGTGATAATTCGGAGTTTTTTGGTAAGGTTTTGGGTCTCTTTTTGGTGTTTTGTTTATTTCATTATTACATCATTCATATTCATCCATGAAGGGCTGTGTTGAGAGCTTACGATGTTGCAATTAATCATTGAGAAGTTTATTTTTGGGAAGGCATAGTGGCAGAGATAGGACTCCGTGTATGGCTATCATGTAATTGGTAGGTCGGTATCTGTACCCAGCAGAAGTTAGCCCAAATGGTTAGTGAAACGCACACTCTTTTTAGCTCATTGCGATAACGATTTTTGTCAAAGGAAGCCAATCAACAACCCTGCGGCATGCTTGTCACCTGCCATTCTTAGTTCTGAGTTCCCGTCCATCCAAGGAGTTGGAAGTGTGGGTGGCGGGACAAGCCAAGATTCTTGAATCGTCGACAGGATAAAAAGACACATTACGACGATGCTTTTAATTATATCAATGCTTTCTTTCCTTTACACAACGCTTTAATTCATTTACTCTACATTGATTCACATTTCCTTTAGTCACTCCTTCAATTTTTCGTACTTATCACTTGCCGCCTTTTTAAATCATGACAAGAAGGCGCCGCACTTCTCCTCCTCCTCTTCCTTCCAGCACCTGGAGAAGCAGACTATCTATCCACAACAAGGATCTCGATGATGATCTCAGCACGATACCCGACAATTACTCCAACGATCGTCAAAATGACAATTTAGAATCTGACCACGAGCCTGTTCGGCGACGATCCAGGAAAGCAATAGGCAAGCGGCCATCACGAGATTCCTTCACGTCAACACTTCGAAAACGAGTCGCGGGAACTCAATTGACTCCTACATGCGCGCAACCCCTACATCCTGAACGTCGGGAGGTCTATATTGTCTCACAAGAGGAGGATGAACACGAGCCTGCACCGCTGGCATCCATAAAGATATCAGATTAAGCATTTGAATGATTGAATCCGCCCACTAATGTATATATTTACTAGAGGAAGGATTTAAACGAAGCCGGTGAGCAATTGGTTGCATGGAAAGCTGGAAATCTGTGGCAATATTAGCCCTTTGTTGACAACATGACAGGCCTTATCGTGGGCGCAGCATACAACGTCCAGACAACCCTTTCTGGCGTTCTGGCGATGGTCATGGTATGTGTGAAGCCTATAGCTATCAATTATGTGATGTTTGTGAATCCCTTTGCCTCAAATGCGGTGAAGACCGCCCTGATTCATAGTTGGTAGTATGAGGAAATTCCCAGGATTGATCCTGCCCAAAGAAACTCAGTCCCTCCACGTGCCTACATTGCAGTGGTAAATAAATCATCTCAACGATTGTTTTCATCGCTGACATTGTGCATCAGGCTCTCACAAAGATTACTTGCTCCCGTGCAGCAATAGTATACTGCTGCAAGACTTCAATCGACTCTATTTACAGATTTCAAACACAGTCGCCTACAGAGATCCGGAAAATGGTAGCCTGGCTATTGGCCAAGGACAGGTTTACATGCCCCACAAACATTCGTGAGATAAGTTCAAAGTTCCCTTCTTGTTTAATTGTTGTCTTGACGATGAATTTAGAAGTGCAAGTTTCAATTTGGAGCAACTGAAATTGTGGATCTTATTCACTGGACATACTTCTATGGCATACGACAATTGGGAATGAAAGATAGATCATTGATTGATAAAATCAACCTGACATTCATTGCCCTCACCGCAACGGCCATCCACCATTGTCTGTCAGCCAGGAAAACAGGCGAGTTTAGGGTCCCACCAGAGTTTGGTCCAGGAGGTGGAGCACAATTTATGTGCAATACAAGAAACATTCATCACGCGGTTAATAATGCATGCGAAGCTGTATTTCGTCGTCTCAATGCGGATTTTCGTTCTTCCTTGCCAGAGGTTCAAGCCAAAAAGATAGATAATATCCGCAGCATAATCTGCCGAAGGATCCACTCAACTGGTACGGACCCAGCGATGGCACAACCTCACAACAATCAGGGTGGCTTTGATGAGAACTTTCTTGATTACGTCCCAGAGGAACTCATAGAGCAGCCCGACAATTCTTTTAATCGTCTCAGCAGCTTTGTTGCCGCTACTGAAGCTAGTATGCGATTCTCAGCTGTTCTGCCTATGGGTGGGTCTGCCATCGCCAGCAGCACCCAGCCCGTCCCCTGCAGCAACAGCAACAGCAACAGCAACGACATCACCAACATAACCAGCATTGAGAATACAGGATTAGTTGATGGAAGTACAATTGTAGAGGGTGCGATATCGCTTGGAGGTTAGGAATGGTGTCAGTGATCGGATTTAGGATTTCCTTTGTGTGCTATTTTATTCTAGGTTTCGTCAATATATCATAATAGTAGTAAATGTAATAGAACTGATGGCTTACTGAAGTCTGATCTCAAATGCATGAAATCATAATCGCGATGATGCATAACCCTCCCATGACGAACTGCAAGCTACTGACAATCTTGTATCAACAAATTAAATATCATGAACCACTTCTGCATGGTAACTATCATTGGTCTAATCAAGCCATGAGGGTCTTGAAAAACAAGAACTACACACTCCATTAAACATATGGAGCAAGTACTATGATCATTGCGAGAACTAATCGAATTGGGCGACGTAGGAGTATGCCGAGAGATGATGTGTGATATTGCCAAAGGAAGTGTGAACCGTTCGTCAAGTGCTCATTGTCACATACGCAAGCATAGGTACACTGGTCATGACGCTTGAAAACCGCATCGCGATGACTCAAAGAACACTCTGGAACAGTAAAGAAATGCCATATTTCAGGGAAACCTCGATTTCATTTTTTTTGAGTTTGTGGGTACAATAAACTACATAAATTTAATGAAGGAGATTTAGTTTTTGCTGATGTACCGCCTCCAGATTGACTGCCTCCTAGTACTCCTCCAATCTCGCTCAATCATGGCTTCCAAATGTATCTCCAAACTCGCTCGATGACAGCCTCCAAGTGTATCTCTAAACTCGCTTGATTACGGCCTCCAAGTTTGCACCATCACGACCTCAAAGTGCATCTCCAAACTCGCTCGATCACGGCCTCCAAGGGCATCACCAAACTTGCTCAATCACAGCCTCTAAGTGCATCTGCAAAGTTGCTTGATGAAGGCCTGCAATTGGATCTCCAAACTCGCTCAATCGCGGCCTCCAAGTGCAGCTCCAAAGTCACTCGATTACAGCCTCCAAGTGTATCTCCAAACTCGCTCGATTACAGCATCAGAGTGCATCTCTAAGTTCACTCGATCACGGTGTGGTGAAACAGTGGAGCTAGACGGCTGACAGCCCATCATCAACACTCCACCGCACCTCGCATGGTATCCGAAGAGATTTCATGAGAATGGGCAGTTCTACCTCGAGGAGCGTAGGAAGAGGGTGAGAGGATATGAAGGGATACCTGGCCATGATGAAACACACAAATTTTGTGGATCTATGAAAGGTTGGCAACAGTGCATGAGGATCGACACAAATTGCGTGGATCTACGAAGCTCGGCAAGAGTGAATGAGCCCAACGGCTGCGCAAGATAGAGTGTGTATTTCGTATAATGACATGATGTCTATCTACCCCGGGGTCTCCGAAATATATACTGCCTGTCGCTGAGTCCATCTCCGTTATTCCTGTATCTCTGTATATATGTATATAGAGACACTTAGATAATACATGCCATAGTATGATGTAGCGAATCTTGTGACTGTAACAAAGACCAATATGATCGATGAAATGCCTTGTGGTTATGGAACCCTAAGAACCACTGTTGTGAGAATACAGCACCAAGTCTCCCGCAGACTGGCGCAGAGGTTTCAGCAGCTCCAAAATTTGACTATCCTAATAGTCAAATCTCGTAGCATCCTGAATGCACCTCCGTCACTGCAGGTGCTTTCAGATGCACGTGAGAATGCTCTTGCACAGTCTGAGAGCACATTGCAAAGCTCCAGGGGGGGCTAGGAGCATCTGGAAGTACTTAGAAGCACTGGTGAGAGCTACCGGAGTGTCTGGAAGGTTTGCGTATGGCTTCCAGACTAAATTACATGTTGCTGATGTTGTCGGTGGTCATATTAGCTGCCTTGTAAGCCTCATCTTCATTGGCAGCTTTCATCAGGGCAAGTTCTTTGGCGAATTTGCTTCTAGGACTGATTGCCATAGTTCCGATTACCTGCAATAGTTATTGCTTATGATGTTGGAATAATTTATTGAAAAGCTTGTGTTTAGCACGTGTCACTTAATGGATTCAGCGCTCCAATCACTCAATTGTCTTCTGATGATCAGCATCCGACCAAGTCGTTGCCGCTTGTCGGGCTCTATTCAGGCACACCTGAAATTGCCTATGTTTTGTTGTGGAGACCTTTTCAGCCACATATAGTATTAGCAACAGGTCCGGGTAACCCGCCAGCGGTCCAGGTTTGGATCGGAAAAACGGTTGGATTTGGTTCCCGAATCGTCCAAATACCCAACCCGCTGCTTCATGGTGGGCCGAACCCTGACCAATACCTGTCGACCCGCGGGTTTTACTGGGTTTACCTAGACCTGTCAGTTCCAATCCCCTGTTCTGGTTATCGGGTTTTTCTATTTATGGTCGCATTCAGATATCCTACTGCTAATCGCAAAATGTTATCTTTGGTACATTGCAGTCCTGTTCTGACATATTGGCCGCCTTTATAATCAGAAACACGAGAGACACGGTCCCTGACCCATCCTGAAAATGAGAGTCAACGGTGCGTCAATGATTTTTGGTCTTGCATCTTGGGTAATCGGAGTGGCGGTTGGATACAGACGTTCATAAATGAGATAAAGGCCGTATTTAAACGCAAAAGAGAAAGCAACACGCTCCCTGCCACATTCTGAAAATGAGCGTCAACAGAGCATCAACAATGTTTGGCCTTGCATCATTGTTAATCTGGGTGGCGATTGGTTACAGACATTCATAAATGACAGATAGACTGCTGTTATAGGCAAAACAGGAAGCGACATGCTCCCTGCCCGATTCTGAAACTGAGCGTCAACAGAGCATCTACAATTTTTGGTCTTTTAAGTCAGGTAATTCATCAGAGACTTGGTCGTTGTAATGCGTACTGAAAGTATTGACTGCCTTAAAGGTCAAACCCACCAGGAATGACATTGCTACTATCTCCTAAAATGAGCGTCAACACAGCATCAATAATTTTTGATCTTGTAACTCAGATAATTAAAGAGTGACTTGGTCACAGTTATACATAAGCACAGTATCGGCCGCCTTTATAGTCTAACAAGAAAGTGACACACTCCGTGCCCAATCTTGAAAATAAGCGTCAACGGAGCGTCAACAATTTTTGGTCCTGTAAGTCAGGTAATAACATCATCAATTAGTCGTTGTTATATATAATCATTGTATTGGCTGCCTTTCTAGGCAACAGAAAAAGCTACATGCTCTCTGCCCCATCTTGACAATAATTGTCAACTGAGAGACAACGATTTTTGCCCTTGCATGTTGGGTACTCTAAGTGGCAAATGATTATGGACATCTATAAACTGGGAGTTGGTAGCCTTTATAGACCAATAAGCAAGTGATGTTCCCGTGACAGCCTCCTGGACAATCCCAACTTAATTTATTTTCAAGGCTGCAACTAAGTGATCCTGAGCATTTTAGCCTATAAAACCGATCAAAACTTTGTATACAGACATTAACGGCCACATTGCGCATTGATTAACCATGATGCAAGGCCAAAAATTGTTAACACTCTGTTGACGCTCATTTTGCCACAGACGTATCCGCTATATGCAACCATTCACTTTGGCATAGAATATCAGTAATGGTCTTTTGGCAGCCATTCTATCCTCTTCATGTATATTCTCCTTTATCACTACATTGTTCTTTAATAATGCATATAAATATATCCCTTAAATTATGCTTTAAAGTGTCCACTAATTGTAGATATTGGTAATACTCATAAATTCTGTTCCCTTCAATTAATCCTCGTCTTCAACATCAAATTCGCTCAAAAGGCTGCTTTTGTCTGCAAATGGAAATTAGCTGCATTACCATGCAGCAGATAGTGTACTACCCGGTGGATGGTCCATGATCAGTCAGGAAGTCTGGAATAAAATCTTTATCGCGCTTGCGATCCTTGACATATGCATCATGATCGAGAAATTGAGTGTTGGGAAAGGGAATATGTATATATACATATCCGAGTGGCGCAGCTTCTATTTCAGTGCTTTGACTTCTCTCCCTGTCACCAGGTGGCGCAGGTGGCATTCTGGGCCGAGGTGGCGCTGGTCATGGTGGAGGTGTACCCATGCCTTCACATCTGCAGTGTAACTGCGGATTCTTTGCTGTGCCATTTTGGCAAGGAGGCAGCCGTCCATTTGATTTTCACGAATCATTGCTGGGTGTCTTTCTATCCCCGCCTTCACCTTTCTAGGCCCAGGAAACTCAACTCCTCGCTTCATCTCTTCTCGGACTTCGGTGCGAGGTTTCTTGAGTAATTATTGTATTTCCTCAATTGCAGCGTACGAAAACCCTCCTTTGCGCAGATCTTCACACGCATAACTGTATTATTGACTGTCTTGATAGGCAAAAATTCCATATATCAAAGGTAAAACCCAGATACCAAATTAATCGATATTGCAAACTGCACAACATGCAAAAGTGCATTATTGGTTGTTGAAAACGCGATTTTGATAAGATACTATTAACAAACTGCAAATACAAGAGCCTTATATCAATCTATAGATGGACCTGCTGGGCGATCCGCTGACAACCCACCCAATTCAGATGGGTTGGGAGTTTACCATCGAACCATACCCGAGTTGACGGTTCAGGTTTATTGATGACACAGACGGCCAATTTGATAACAGTTTGGTTTGGACCCAAACCCGGACACAAAGTGACAGTCCGGAACCATTGCTAACACTACACGTGTCTACCTTTCAGTGGTAAATAAATCATCTCAATGATTGATTTCATCACTGATATTGTGCATCAGACTCTCGTAAAGATTACTTGCTCCCGTGCAGCAATAGTATACCACTGCAATATCTCAATTGACTCTATTTTCGGATTTCAAACACTGTTGCCTACAGAGATTCGGAAAATGGTAGCCTGGCCATTGGGCAGAGACAGCTTTACATGCTCCACAAATATTCATGAGGTAAGTTTAAAGTTCCCTTCTTGTTTAATCGTTGTCTTGACGATGAATTTTGGAGTGCATCATTCAATTTGCAGTGACTGAAATTGTGGATCTTATTCACCTGACATACTTCTATGGCATACGACAAATGAGAATAAAAAATAGATCATTGATTGATAAAAATCAATCCAACATTCATTGCCCTCACCAAGAGGGCCATCCACCATTGCCTGTCGACCTGGAAAAAAGGTGAGTTTGGGATCCCGCCAGAATTTGGTCCAGGAGGTAGAGCACAACGTAAACTCAATACAAGAAACATTAATCACGTGCTTAATAATACATGCCCAGATGTATTTCATCCTCTTGACATGGATTTTCATTCTTCCTCACCAGAGGTTCAAGCCAAAAAGATAGACAATACCCACAGCATGATTCATCACAGGATCCACTCAACTGGTACAGAACCCGCAATGGCACAACCTCAGAATAATCAGGGCAACTATGATGAGAACTTCCTTGATTACGTTCCGGAGGAGCTAATACAGCAGCCCAATAATTCTTTTAATCGTCTCAGCAGCTTTGTTGCTGCTGCTGAAGCTAGCATGGAAATCTCAGCTATTCTGCCTATGGGTGGGTCTGCCATCGCCAGCAGCAGCCAGCCTGTCCCCTGCCGTGACAGCAACAGTAACAGCAATGACATCACCAGCATCACCAACATCACCAGCATTGAGAACACAGGATTAGTCGATGGAATAACGATTGTAGAGGGTCCAATGTCATTTGGAGGTTACGAATGGTGTCAGCAATTGAATTCAAGATTACCTTTGTATGCTATATCATTGTACGTTTAGATGATATATCATGATAGTAGTAAATGTAATAGAACTGATGGTTCACTGAAGTCTGAACTCAAATGCATGAAATCATAATCGCGATAATGTATAACCCTCCCATGACGGTTAAACTGCAATGTACTGAACAATCTTGTAGGAACATATAATATATTCTGAACCACTTCTGCATGGTTACTATCATTGGCCAAACTAAGCCATGAGAGTCTTCAAAAAGAAGAACTACACGCTTCATTGAATGTACGGAGCGAGTATTATCATCATCACAAGGATAAATCAAATTAGGCAACATAGGAGTATGCTGAGAGATGATTTGTCAGATTGCTAAAGGCAGTGTGAACCGTTCGTCAAGTGCTCATTGTCAACATCCGCAAAAGTGGGTACACCAGTCATGACAATTCAAAACAGCATTCCGACAACTCAAAGAACACTCTGGAACAGTAAAGCAATTCCATATTTCAGGGAAACCTCAATTTCATTTTTTTGAGTTTGTGGATACAATAAACTAAATAAATTTAAAGAAGGAAATTTAGTTTTTGCTGATGTATTGCATGTATGTCTGCTGTACACATATGTCTGCATAATCTGCAGCTTACTATGTGTTGTCCCACTAGATAAGGTATAGTAGATGTGGTTGATAATTATGTGCACTGCTAGCATTTACTGATAATACTCCAGCTATGGCAACATAATCGTGTCATTATAGTTGAATCAGCTAAGACCCGCATAGGTTGTTCTTGATCAATTGGCATGCAGCTCAAGTGTAATCCCGCTAAGGATCACTTGACTGGTATCATGATATCTCTCATAATTAGGTGTTATGCATTTTTCATCGTATGACTTCAAATGTATATACTGTGCTTATCATATACCATTTACCTCTGTTACGGGAGAACACGTAACATGAGGTACTCCTAGACTTGTCGCCGGTGTTCCCAGCATTGTCATCGGTGCTCCCAGGCCGGTTGTTGGTGCTGATGTAGGTCCATGGTGATAAGCAAGTAATTTATTATGATTCTCCATTTTTTCGATTTTCCATGGTTCTTTGATATTGTTGATAAGGGAAGTTCACCAGCAGTGGCTTCTCCATCCTCTTCAAGAGGTACAAGTTGGTAGGAGATGTTAGGGTCATGCTGTCACAGTATTCTGGTTGACATTTCCAGTTTTTTGAAGTACAAATCTAAAGATTACACCCCTACAAGAGCAGCTCTATTTATTACTCCCTCTGTGTGGCAGCTTCCCTAGAACTTGCCAGAATACACCTATAATACAATTAAATAGCTTTACAAAGTCTCAGGTCATCATTTGATATTTTAGTTCCATCACTGTGGTTTCAGGATGGGGGGAGCCTGTTGCCATGGCCCAAACGGTCCGGTAATCGAAAGTTACGATCCAGGGGATACTCTACACGATTCCTATTAAATCGAACTGCAATAACAACGGCCCCCAACGCCGAAAGCTACGTTTTGTTCTAGATTACCTGTGCCCATATCCAACTAGAGTCCTACCCCCGCGGTCCCCGGATACAAGCTTGCGGTACCCATCATACAATCAAGCTTCGACGCATATACCCGAACTACATATTCCAGAATCTCCGAAGCAGGGAGCGGGTTTCCGAGGACTACGCCGCCCCTGCCAATAGCTAGCTCCGATGCAAGAGGTGGGTAAGCAAACGGAAAAATATTAACATCGATTCAAGCCACAGTATTAGTGCCCGCACAGATCAGGATCAGCACTATCGTGAACATTTGAGACTAGTTGCCATTGAGAAAGGGGTATGTACTATGTACTTATGTTAATTCTTGCGGTGATGATGTAAGAGCGGAAAATAGAGTACCTAAAAGAGGGTAGAGGATAGGTACGAATGTAGCATCCAGGGCAAGGTGTTAACAATGGTCTAGACGGTAGTCTAAATGAGCAGCTTCATGCAGAAATCAGAAGCTGAGACTTGTAACGTAACGCGGCTACCCGCCATTCATTGATATTACATTCCCACCATTAAAGCCACATACAGATTTACACTTATTATACAATGGTCAATGAAGAAACATGCCCCTCGAGCCCGTTCAGCTAGATCTTCAACGCCTTCTTGATACCGCGGCCAGCCAACTCAATGGCCACTCTCGCCGCTGGTGTTTTGGAAAGTCCATTCAGCATAACAAAGTCATGAACCGTACCCTCTACTCTCAGCACCGTAGTCCTAATTCCATTCTTGCTCAAGCGTCTCGCAAATTCCTCGCCCTCCGCCCTCAACGGATCAACCTCGGCGACCATCAACAAAGTCTCAGGCATGCTTTTCAGCACTGCATCCGTGGCCAACAGCGGGGACGCAAGAGGGCTCAATCGGTCTTTCTTGTTGGGCACAAAAGCTTCAACCATCCAGTGCAAGGTAGCAGCAGTAATTCCAGGTCCTGGTTTATCGTCAGTTCTGAATCTGGAAATAGTGGAAATGTTGGAACTTACCGTTCTTGAAGGTTGTGTACGTGCAACTCTCCTTTGAGACGTCTGTGACTGGATAGAATAGCACCTGGTACTTTGGCAGGAGATGTTTGCGCTTGGCCTGGATGGACATTATGTTGACTGCCGCAGCCATTGCTCCTCCTGCAGAATCACTGGCGAAGGCAACACGCTTTGGGTCGAGGGAGAGGGTGGAGCCATGATCATGTAGCCACTCTACTACCGCATGGGATTGCTGGATTGGAACTGGAAACTGCGCCTCAGGGGAACGGGTATAGTTTGAGAACAACACCGCAGCACCAGTCTCAGCGACGAGGTCAAGCATTAGGCGGCGGTGGGTATTGGGAGAGCCGAGAATCCATCCTCCACCTGCAGTTCTTTGGTCAGCGGAATGAGGGTGGGGGCAAGGTGCTGGGGTGCTGGGGGAAGCACAAACCATGGAAGTAAACAATGACCGGAAGCACCTTTTTGCCGGATCTTAGAGGGCGGTAGAGATGAACATTTACCTCACCGGTAGGACCCACCCGGAGATTGAGCTCCTTGTAGTTGACAGTGTCGAGGCTGGGACTTCCTGGTGCTTGAATACTCTCGAGGAAGTTTCGGGCCCCCTGGACTCCCAATTTGTAGACTGGCGTTCCTTTTGCACCAGCGTCAACAAACGCCTGGGTAACGCTTCATTAATTGTTAGCAATGGCTGCTAGTGATATGAAAATTGATGGAACTCACAGCTCCAAGAAGACCGTCTCTGTCGGGCAGCTATCATGGGATGGTGCTGCCCTGGTGCAGGCAGCAAGGAAAAGGAAAAAGAAAGTTGCCCTCATAGTGTTAGTGAGTATGAGCGTCTTTAGGGAAGCCGCGGGAATAGATTTAAGGAAGGGAAGGAGATAGTTGGTTTATATACCAGATCAACTGTACCACAACAAGGTCAGTAGGTAATTTTTTGGCTAACTGCAAACAATGTCTTCGTGAGTTAACATGCAGAGACAGCAATCTCCCATCCGACGTCACTATATAAATGCCCAGTGCAGGAACTGGGATTTAATTGCTCACTGGCCCCCAATTGAGATCCTTCTCCATCGCTATTTACCCCGCCTTGCACCCAATTGTTCGGTTTAACCATTCGAGGAAGCCGGCAAATACGTCAGCATTCGCGGTCAATACCCGGCCGAATAACAGCATTCTGCTATTGGACTTGAACATCTCAAACTTACAACAATATTCATCCAACATTGTGCATAAGTTACCCAAATAACGGGGCTGTAGACGGGAACCAAGACATCTCGACTAGGGGATCTTAGGATGAATGGAAATAAGGAAGCTCGACATGAACAACGGAAGGATAGGTACATATGTATTCGCTCCCAAATCTTATACCTCTTCTAAGCAAATATACTGTAGCAGGCTTAATGGTCTGAACGGGGCCTTGTGATTGCACAGTCTTTTTCTCCGAGCCAGGCCAGATTACAGATTACAATTCGGAGTGGTCGAACGAGCGTGGAAGTGGATGTAAGAGCGCGGCGCACTGGTACCGGATGCTTACGTCCGTTTCCCAGATCAAAGTCAGCCCAATAAGCAACTTCCACACTTGCCAGCAAGGTTTCGGTATGTGTTGTTTGGGATCCGGTCACCAATGATCAATCGCCCCTCTAGCCTGCAGAAGGTTCTTCCCGAATCAGCCATTATTACGATTACAACCGCGGAAAACGAACCAAACGGACCCTGATTACTGATTACATTCGTACCATTAAGCCTGGTACAGTAGTCCTATCCGCTTGATGCTTCTCAGTATCCCCCTACACTACACGCTCAAGTTTGGAAAATTTGTTGCACTACTGGTTTTGGCGGTCGATCCAGCGATTAAATGGATTCCACCAAGGGGATTTGCCACCCTGTCGAATGTTTGGCATTAGAGCGCACCAATCGCCTTCAATTATTCTTGCCACTGCTGTACTGCAACAAATTTCCCAAATCCGAGCGGATAGCCGAATGAGTTCTTTCTAGTCAGAAGATGAATTAAACACACTATATCACTTGTTATATTCGACTGCGCTTGTCTTCCACAACCGTTCAAATACGACATACTAGTATAAAGTTTGGAAGTGAAGTTGATTGTGAGGTGGAAAAACCATGATGACCAACAGGGGACCCGGGACTCATAGTGTTCGGTACGAGACGAGACGTCTCCAGATCAAATCTACAGGCTAAATTTGACGGGACGTTCCGTGGTCCAGGGACTTTTACAGCACAATTGGCGGTTAGTACTGGGCTAGATTTCCGGCAACAAGATTCATCCCTTGATGAAGCTGAACTAGGAAACTGTCGACTATGAACGGCATCAACGGTATTGTGTATGCGCAGAGGAAAATCCGTGCGGGATAAAAAGAGACGGTTGGGTTTGGTACGTACTCCACCAACTCGCGCCAGATGAGACCTGCAACCAGGGTGTCCTTGTGCAGCAAATTCAGGCCTCTCCCTTTCTGTCAACAAAACGATACCCATTGTGCTAGTCTCGGACACCGTATACTACATTCTGAGGCTACCAGTATGCTAGCGATTGGCGAAGTACGTGGGGAAGTAACTGGAGGACATGGTACCTCTAAAACACACAAAATACGTAAAACTCTAGATCTAAGCAGAAAACTCACTCCTTGCGAAGCATAAACAACAAACGCACAAACACAGCCTAAGGCCATATTGTTTGACATGTCCGCCAAAGTTTGGCAGCATCCCTCTGGCCTGCAGATAGTCCTCGTCTAAAAGATATTCGACATCTGAACTACCTGAACTACTCTAGCTTCTATACTTGGTACTTGAGCTTGGGGTATCAATACAGGGGTCCCCGATCAAGTATCTTGCACCGTAGTGTCTGGTCGACAAGGCAAGCTCTTTAGGCTGATGATTAATCGTTCCTTTCTGGGAGACGACTTGGAATTAACTTTGGTTCATCTGCAACATCATGCGCTTCGCTCCCTTTCAACACTACATGGCGTAGTGGGGGAGATAATTAGGTGCCTACCCTTTCAATATATAACCTACTATCTAAAGATGCGAGAAACTGATGTTGTGCAGTAGTTCTTCGTAGCGGTAGTAGCGCGAATCTTAGTCGTGTAGTGATGGGCACTAGAAGTTATCTTGAGATATCTTGGGGGGCTAGGGGCTGGGGATAGCAACTACCAGTAGCTCCAGCCGCAGGACTAGATTGCATATTCTCTATCTTCCCACTTTGTTCACCCAACTGTCACCCCCGTCCATCTTCACAATCTCCGTTCTGTCTGCCTTCTACCATCAACTCCTTTCGTCCAGCAGTCGTTATCGTCTACCTTTTAAACCTCCGCTCTGTCTTCCTCCACTATGTTCCAAAGAACTCGGTGCAAGAAGAAAGGAATAGCAGTAACTAGAATAAAGTAGTCATACAGCTCAAATCACTTGTCTTCCCCACGCAAAGTCATCTTATTAGAGTACTCTGGGGACTTATCTCTGGGCTTGTGTATTTGGGCCAGAGACGTCCTTCTTTCTTATATCCGGTCTGTGGGATCTCGAGACGCCTTGCCTCTTGGTGTTGCGCATGGGGTGAGCTTTAACTTTGACTTGACCTAGCTCGCCTCGCAAGGGAGCAGAGCTCGTGGTCTTGAGCCTAAATTCATATAAACAAAGGACCCGTTAAAGGCACCGCTAGGAGTTCCGCACACGCTGACACCTTTCCATTCCTCGAGGCTGCCCCCACCGTGGCCACCGCAGTTTCTTCATCTTCCACTTCCCATCTTTCAACCTCTAGTTGCCCTAACTTGTTTGGACAAGCAGAATAACTCACCAATCTATCGATATCATTCATAATACGTCACTCGTGGCATATGAGGCTTCTCGGTATTGCATAAAGAATCTCAGCCTTCGTATGGCCGGAGATTGCTGTCGGGCTGAGGCATTCAGCCAGATCTATACATAGATATGTACGCACGCATTCACACTTGTATGACCATATATATGGCCTTGTGGCCCTCTTAGATAGTATACAATCAAACTTCTCTATCTCTACTTTCAACACTCGGTCCCACCTGGAGAAAGCCCGAGACGAAGTCCTAGGCCTTGTGCCATACTAGGTGTAATGATGCTCAACACGTCCATTTGTTCGGGAAAGTAGGACCTAGAGCCCAGGATCTAGTAGCTACTTGTTCGTCAGTCTTCAAGAGCCCATCCCCTTGCGTTTGTTTGTTGTGCTCATGACCGTTGGTTTTCGCGCACAAGTCTGTACAGAAGAAAGAAAGCAGCAACCCAGACAAGTCCCATAATGCGTAGACTCAATTGCTGGCTTCGACCGAAAGCTGATACAAACCAAGGAGAGATGTCAGTGAACCGAGTTCAGCATTATGATGTTGGACAGATTTATTGGGGTGGTACATATATTTCGTTACGTTCCCTGACATTTGGGAAAAATAGTCCCCAATGATATGACACCGCTCAGACTTGTCGAGTGCATCGTGCTAAGCCTTCGAATAGATTTTTCGGTTCCCAAAGCTTGCTCCTACTCCTAAGATTGCTACCACACCGATCCCTTGAACAAGTTGGCTGAGCCGAATGATGCGTTAGAAGGGGAAGCTTCGTCTTGATAACAAGATTCCTCCGGAGTGTTGTGTCCATCTAGGCACTCCGCTGGGACAGAAAGAAAGCCATAATCCTAAATAATATACATTCAATACATTCAAGTTCGAAGTACTCGCGCCGGGCAAGAAGAACCGGACAGCTTCTTGCGTCAATCCACACAGACTCCTATAAGGACAGGGGTTAAAGTTTTCCAATTCTTACTTCCCATGGCCAATCCAAGTTGCTGCTACTCCAAACCTTATATACAACAAAGATAGCTACTACTTTCACTACCTTTATTCATTATTGTAAGTTAGTTTTAGTGTAGACTTGTCTTTCGGAGTTTGTTGCCGGTTTCTCATAGCTCGATGCGACTAGAGGCAAGAAAGATAGCGTCAGCAGAAAGAAAAAGAAACTTGAAAGGCTTCTAGATGGACTTCCGCAATATGACGTGCAGAGGAGCTAATTTATTATGCACCAAGTCTCGTCTACGATGGACTAATTCAGTATTACTCTACTTACAGGCCCTTCCTATCACATCAAAGAAAGACGTTCATTTCCACCTCTTGGATCTGTGGCACTAGTATCGACACTGGATCGTAAAATAGCTGCGGTGAGAGCTGGTCGTATCACTGCCATCAATGTAAAAAAGTGAACAGATTACCACCCCTTGAATTGCAAATTCCCATTTTTAACCTTTTCGCCCTCCACCGTTGCCGCAATTCTGAACAAGACAAGAGGGAAAGACATCGACGAAAATAAAGAGACAAAAGAAAAGGCGTTACAACATCCCCGTCACTGAAGCCCTTTGCAAAAGAGACGGTGTCTAGACTACGTTCTTAATTATCCATCCTCCTTTGATCAGCCGCTAATGGAGACAGACAAAGATTAGGCCGTTTACAAGTCGCTGAGATAAAATTATTAGTCGCGTGCACCTACCTATGGGGGAAGAGGCCCTGGACTTACGCATCATCCTCATCAGGCAAGGGCTGTTGCGCGGCAGCATTCATTTCGTTCTCATATTGCTGAAGGAGATCCTTATCAACGGTAACCTCTGGAGGTGCCAAGGCAGGAGATGCGACAAACTCCAAGGTAGGGTTGCCAACAAGCTTACGAGCGAGCCACAGGAAGGGCTTCTCGAAGTTGTAGTTCGACTTGGCTGAGATGTCGTAGTACTGGAGGTTCTTCTTACGGTGGAAGGTGATGGTCTTCGCCTTAACCTTACGCTCCTTTACGTCGACCTTGTTTCCGGTGAGAACAATGGGGATGTTCTCGCAGACACGGACAAGATCGCCTGCGATAAAGAATTAGCGCAACGTATATAGGTCGGTAGATGATTGACAGAACGTACGGTGCCAGTTGGGAACGTTCTTGTAGGTGATTCTAGATGTGACATCGAACATGATGATACCGCACTGGCCGTTGATGTAATAACCATCACGGAGACCACCGAACTTCTCCTGTCCAGCAGTGTCCCATACATCAAATTTCAATTCACCGAAGTTGGTGAAGAAACCAAGAGGGCTATCAGACAAAGCTATGTCAGCATTGGTTTTCTTTTTGCCATAGCAACCGTCGGGAATAGGCGAGAAAACATACTGAACCTCGACACCCAAAGTGGCGATGTACTTCTTCTCGAACTCTCCAGTCAAATGACGTTTAACAAAGGTAGTCTAAAGAGCGATCACAGTCAGCCTCAAAGTTTTACCTCATGGTGTATGCCGTCGACGATGAGGCAGCTACCCCCTCGCTTCGATACCATCATCGGACTGTGGCACCACTACACGATCGATGCTGATAGACGCCGATGGCAACGAAAGGTAATATGCGACATACCTTGCCAGTTCCACCGTCGCCGACAAGGACCAACTTGAAGGTTGGGACGTTCTGAGCAGCAGCCATTATTGTATCGTGTAGCAGTTATCGGGGTGAGAAAATAGGTGAGGTGGGGTGGTGAAGTGAGGCTACTGTTCGCGACCATCCGGGTTACTATTAGCACGGCCCCGCAAAAATCGAAGACACAGGAAGGAGAAATGAATAAAACGTTGTTTGAAGTTACCACACAGGAGAGGATAGACATACCTTGACGTAGGAGGTGGTGGTAAGTAGAGTAGTAGTGTTAAAGAGGAGGAGATTAAAGCGCAGTGTGAGGGGGCTGGTGATGAATGAACAGGTGAGAGGAGCAAGCAAAAAATCCAGGGCAGAGGGTAGCCCAAGCGGGGCCGCTAAGTGACCACCAGCGCCAAGCCTCATTCCAGTCCACGCTTCCATCGCTCATCCACAACCTTCGACGCCACAAAGGATAAGGAGAGCCGAGTGAGAATACGTGCGTCTCTGTTGTGTAAATGCTTCTTATGGCCAGCGTCACCAAGAAGTTCGGATACAATCCCAAAGCCGTTGCCTTCATTTCTAGCTCTGGCTTTTACGGAGACAACTTGTCCATCGGTGGCACACCTTGTGGCTTGGCACTGCGTTTGAAGACGGCGAAAGAGTGTCGACGAGGCGTTTGCTTCCTAACGTGCAGCGAGAACTCACCGCCTAGTGCAACCCCAGTATCCACCACGAAAAGGTATGGTGCACACAGCTACTCTAAACACACGGCTTGGAGGATGTGGGTGGCGAGGGGGACTAACTTCCGTTAGCTAGACAATCTGAACTCTGAGCATTTTCACAGACCTAAATCAAGCCTCGATAGTGATGACTCTTGATGGGTCGTTTTGTTAAGAAAGAAGTTTGAGAAGGTGTTGAGTTCCCGCTGAACGAGGTAGACTGAGGCTTGAAGTAGACTACGGTCGGTGTGAAATCGCAGACTGTGGTGCAAGTTGAACATTTAACGCCATCCAAATCCCATCGAACTGAACTCCGTCCTCCCCCTGCTGCCGCGATTATACAATATGTGCTCTGAATACGCGTACACGACTACACGGTATGACTCATTGGCGAGTGCTCCGCAGTGAAGAGCTGGTCAATAACATGAACGCACCGAGTTCTGTAACTCTTACAATATATCGTATTCGGCACTTATTACCAACGAAGAAGATGGTAGACATTGTTGCTGGAAGCAGATGGTGAAAAGATGGCAGGTGCGGAACCCGAAATAACAGGAGTTGCGGGACACCAAGCTTTGATTCTGCTAGGGAGAGCGGCCTGATATAACATGGCCGACAGCACGCAGGCTATAGGCTTACACCCGCGTGTACCATGAGCTATACTCCCATTCTATTTCTGTCATATCTGTCTTCCTCTAGTACCCAGCCCGGAACAAGATAGTTATCCCGGGCTGTCGGTGATATTCAGTGACATGGCACACTTTATGACTCCTATACGCTATTGGATTTGGGAATCTCGGATACTCACATACGCATGCGTACGTGTGGACGCATATGTAATCGCACTGCAGAACTAAGTATGCTTCATTCTTGCTTGTCGTTCTAACGCCAAAAAGGTATAATAGACAAATTTTGTCCTCTTTTGCCTGTTGTGGTGGTGTATGGTGCCAAAGGCCCGGTGTGGACCGATTTTCCGGCCCTCGCTCTCTAGGACCCCATAGACCCATCCCTACTGGACGTCTCATTAAGATGACAGTTCATCAAGCGAAGCAGCTGCCACATTTGTGGCTGGTACTCCATAGGCCCAGCCATGATTTAATGCTATTCCATTGTGACCCAGTCCTCACGGCTTTGAACTCTACATGAATATCTAGAGTAATCGCTGTTATTTTGTACCGCAGGGACTATGTATCGATTCCAAGGGGGGCAGAAGAGAGCAAAACTGAGCGCGACAGGTTTTAAACCTTGATGTTTACAGTATCCGGTGTTTATAGCACTACGGGTCTCGAACCTTGAAGTTTTCAGCACCTGGTGTTTGTAGCACCATAAACTGCTAGTTATGTTAGGCAGTAGTTCTTACTTGGATGATCCAAACACTATGAAAAATAAGGTTTCTAACAACCTGTCTAATCGTCAGGACTGTCATACCCAGACGAGGAGTCCGATACCTTATAGCAATGAGACGGCGCCCGTCTGGACCAGACCTCCCAACAGTGGAAGCGGTATCTGGTTGGATGCGGTAATCTGGTGAGTTAGATAGTTGGTTCTAGGTAGTTCAGTGCAGTTTGTAGGCCTCACAGTGCAGTGCAGTACAGTTAGCAGTGTAGAATTAACTAGTTTACTAGCAGTTAGGTAGTATAATCATGTAAGCGATTTTTGCGTATGGTGCACACACATTCACCCGACTACTCCGCTCCTAGGCCTTACATCATTGTCGCATATATACCTGGATTTTCTGCATGAGCCTGTATTTTTGTAGCATGGCATTGGATATGTTGTCCATCCTGGCGATGTCTGTTGAGCCGGAGTGTCTATTCTATGAAACGAAAAAGATAATCACTGCGGAACGCCATTCTCTGCTGCCCGCTACCGTCGAAGCCATTGAGAGTATCAAAAGTTTCAACCAGTAGGACTTTCATTGGTTTGTACCAATTAGATAGTACAAACCAATATAAACAGTGGAACCAGTTCCAACTGGTTTATTAAACTAGTTCCGCATGCAGTGCAGTTTCAATTGTTAAATAGTTCGTATAAATAATATAGAGCAGTTCGTTACCGAAATCCCAACCAGTTTCCATCGTTGGGAGGTCTGGACCATCCGTATCAACATCCTTCTAAGACTATTTGCTGCGAGTATGGACGCGGTCAAGCGGTGAATCAAATAACTTAGAAAACACTGTGTAGTTTATCTCGCTGTCACTGTAGGACTTTGATTTTTCCATCAGCTTCCTTATTGCTGCATCACCGTACAATTACACCACCGCCATTGCGTCACCACCTGTATATCAGTAACTGTTAGCTAGTGAAGCTTATACTGCAAAGTCCTTCTGAGCGAAGCTTCCCACCAACCAAACAGACCAGTATGCTCTACGCATACAATGTTTATATGAGAATCTGCGAAATAAATCTCATCTATGCCTAGCGAAGCTATATTTTTGGTTTCATACCACTGAAGGAGACAAAGCGAGGTGCAAAACTGCAGAAGAAAGTCTGGGGCCGACGTATGGGCAGACAACACACCAGCACAGAGCACGTAGGTAGATTCCGAAGTAAAAAAGCGAAGGTGTGCTCTCACCTACGTTGCTATAGTACCTCTATCATTTGCTACACCAGATTATCTCACTCATAAAAAAACGAAGTATAGTTTAGTCTGAGGACATGTAGGATGTGGATGAATGGGAGAGCATGGCATTTGAGGCAAAGGCGAGGGTGGGTGATACCCAGGAAACCGCGATTGACTTATATCTAGATCTTTGTGAGTTGGACACGCAGATGTATGAGCATATAGGAGTGGTAGTTGATTTGACAGTGCTATAAAGTAAACTTTATGGTAAGGTCGAAATTTCCTCATTATTAATTAGGGGATGAAGAAACTGGAGAGGCTAGTCACTCAACTGAGAAGTCACCTAGCCAGCCACTACGTTGGCTCTGATGGGTTTGTGAATACTGTACCGGGCTTTGAACTTCATACGTAATCAGTAATCAAGCGGCGTTCGGTATGCAAGATTTTATCTTCGGTAACCGTAATCAAGAGAAGCATGGGTGCAATCATCTGTAATCACAGGCTGTGGTGGCAGTTATTAAGACACCTTTAATGTACAAAAACTAAAACCTATGTCTGTTTCGGTGAGATATCTCCAAGCCCTCTCATCCGCCCTATTAGAAGTACCACTTGCCCTAGACATATTGTAGTTTTGTCCAAAGCTAGTATAACTATAATTCATAGTATGAGTATTGATAACTGTAAGCTGGCATGATATGGATCATTAACTGTGTAATCAACTCCCCCGGTATGAAGTTCAAAGCCCGGTACAGTACACTGTATACTTATATACCGCTCATGTGATGTCCTGACAAATCAATGAAATGGATTTTATGGCCCGAAGTGAGCGTAGCGAAGCCCCAGTCAGCAATGGAAGCGGAGAGCAGGACTAAGGTGCCAGTGATTGCCAGTATAGGTAAGAGATAATTGAAATTGTTGAATCTATCTCGCCTACACTCACGCTTATAGCGCGCAAAATAGTCTTGGAAGAATGTGCATACGAATGGTCCGGACGAGCGCCGCAACGAGAGTGAGGGGAAAAGTGAACTTTCTGCATGTGTAAAAGAAGTAGAGTACAATAATGAGCCTACATGCTACAGATAAAGACGTCGACACGCAAGAGAGTTTTACTTAATAGGAGCTCTACTACTACAGAGCGAGCATGCAATGAAGGAACTCTCGCAATCATCACTTGCTTCCCGGGATCGCGGAGTGCCTCTGTAAGGGTTCGTAGAGAGCGCTTAGCGTTGCACACAAGACAAGACTCCATCTCGGGACTAGGTCTGGCAAGACTACAAAGTGATCGCGGGACAGGTTGGCACGAGTCCCTCTGTCGTGTCGAATATCTGGTGCCAAGAGTGTCAAAAGGGCAAAGGCATACAAACGAACACCTGGAGTTCTCTGTAAATATTTTGAGCTTTCTCTCTTCTATTTGAGCTATAGACTATACGCACATAGTTCTCCATTGCAACATCGAGAAGGTTCAAGTAAGTGAGTGATGGCCCATGAGCCAGGCTATGGTGGACGAAAATTTTGCATTCTATTTCCACCCCTCCGTTGTTCACACATAACTACGAGATCTGCATGATCATGGCTAAATTCCTTGATTAAACAAACACCGATCTCTTTACGTGACTGACTGAGCATGGTGTTAGGTGCGGGTTCGAAACCTGGAATACTCAATAGGTGCTATAAACACCAGAGCCCTAGACAGGAACTAGTGGTTATCACTTGTGCTCTTCCAATAGCGGGACGAGATGTTTATCAAACCGGACTCTGCAACGCAAGACTTATCCCAAGGAACGCTCCTCTGCCGCTGACTGTAAATCGGCACTGAGCCAATTTAGGTCACGGAAAAACTATCTTCTCATTTAGAATGTGGTAGTTAAGAGGTGAGTGAAGTCGGAGGCTTGATCAACTGGGAGGACACGATCGCGAGCTTATTTCCCCTTCACACACGCAGCCGTGAGTCTGCCTGAATTGAGATCTGGTTAACCCGGTCAGTACATCGATGCATGGCGATATCCCTTGATCTAAAAACTGGCCTGCTGTAAGTATTCGATCCCGAACAATTCATATCTTTAAGCTGGGAGTATAGTATGTGCACTCCACAAGAAAATGTCTCTGTTGCTTGCTTCCCTCTGGTTTTAGCTCACAGGTAATTGTCTTTCGGTTATAGATATAGGCATTGAATTGTTTGAGTGATGCATCCTGTTGGTTGTCTGCGGGATTCACAGACAGAGTATGCCAACTAGATCGCGCTCAAAGCCCACTACTGCTTTCCCAACTAGTCGTTTCTGACCATGAAAACGGGCAAGGGGATAAGGTTGAGGTGCTGGGTCAGCTTATTTAATTGACGTTTAGTCGATATCTCGGCTCGACTGCAGCGGCCATTCGTCATCACTCACGAAGTCTCGAGACTTTTCCAAAGCCGTCCTAGGATATCTCGTCCAGTCGTTGACAAAGTCTCGTCAGTTCCGGGGGTCTAATCTCGCGGCCAACACTGGTAGCTTTGGTCCTGAAGAAAGAAAAAGTTTGGGATCAGTAACCACGCTCTTGGAGCTAGCCATTAGGGCTATGAACCAATCTCTCCGATCCTCTGCGCTGTGATACCGATACATCGCTCAAAGATAATTATCAGAAAGAGTTCTACTTTGCATCTGACCACGTTTCAGATACCGCGATTTCGTGGTCACTAGATCTTGGTGATGCTGGTACAAAGCCGGGTGGATCAATTGATTGTTACCTAGCCGGAGAAAAATGGGGCTTTGAACTCACACGGGAAGGGCCAAGTTGCAAAAGCGCTACTGTAAGTTCCTGGGAGTTGATGCATACTATTCCTGGATTTTGAGCAGTGATACTAGAGACTACTTTTGACTCCTGTATTACCGCCCCCACTCCAATAGTAAGAACGGCTTGGTCTAGTTTATGTATATGTTGAAGTTATTGGAACTGACACAACCCGAAATTCTTCCTTGATTAGATCTGCCTCGTGTCGTTCACGAGAGATTCTTTCAAGGATGCTGTGTGTTGGAATAACAAACTAGAGATACCGGCGTCCCCCCTTGTCGGATACCTAGAGGTTTGTTGGTTGAGTACGCGCGCGGTCTGGTGTATGGATATGCAAGATGGGAAGGGATTGTTCGGTGTGCAGCTGTATGATATGTGATTGGGGAATGGTACCGTGTTGATGGGGTGTCTCTCGTGCTCGTGGGCCGCGCGTATCATATGACTTCTTCAGTATTACCCATTTCCCTCTTCCAGCTACTACTTGTTTCTGGACTTCCCAATCTACAAGTATCATATTATTATCTCAAGAATGGGGGATTCGAAGACTTCCGCAGCATTTCAGCAAAAGTGTGTTGGCAAAAATTCGAACCTGAGAAATACTTTATGGCTGGTCACTGAACGGTATTGCGAGCTCTTCGACAGCACAAATTTAAAAAAGCACAATATGCCGGTCTCAATTTTTACGAGAGTTCTCTTACAAATCTTCGGTTCATGTCCCATGTATCGTATGCACCAACTGAGCTATTCGACTGAGGCTGCATACCCCCAAAAAACTTGGACCAATACCATTCTACCATGAAGACCAGTACCGATTAGAGATTTAACAAGATAAATCTTCCTGTGATTCCTCTCCCTAGGATAATTCTGTACTTTCTTTTGACCAGCGGTTATCGCGTACTGGTTGATACGAAGTGGCGAGGAGTCTTCACTACCGAATTAAGAGGCAAACGTTTTACCTCTTTAATGTCCTCGTGACAGATAAGGCGACCATATTATCTCTTCGCCGGGGACTTTTTGTGCTGATGCCCGTTATGGAGTACGTATATGTATAGATGTATAGTAATCTGCACTGGGCTTGCTATTGGAGTAGCATCATATGCATGGAGTGCACTTCCGGGCCCGAAGCCCGAGTATAGAGACTACCACCACCAACGCCGGCGGCTTCATTTCAGTCACCGGCAACAGTAATGTTAGTCTCGGGGCTTAGAGTAGCAACAAGCATGTACAGTAGCGTTGCAAAAGTGAGAAAACACATGAAATCCAACCACGAGAAAACAACGCAATAGATCCGAACATAGTCTACAAAAGCCTACACAAAGAAAAGTAAAGACAGAAAACCTCCCACTAAACTATTTTTCGATTTCGGTTGCTATAGCTCTGCTTCGTTGCTGAGAGTTGGACACCGAGAAGCGTAGGCGTTATCTCACTTATAGTTACGACGCTACTGTACATATTTTGATGTACCTCTCCACCGCCAAAACAACGTGAAGCGGGTATCTTGCTACTCCATTACCAGGGTCCCATACCGAACTTTCCTCATGTTGGGATTTACCGAATATGTAAACAAAATCTCCGTGGTGTGTTGATTTCATTGACCTGTTAAGACTTCACCTCGGCGTGCCCGCAAACCGACCATTATGTTTACTATAGATATCGAGTGTGAGTATTCGGGTCATAATGCAGCTATTCAAAGAAAGGATCAGGAATTCCCTGTACTGGCTAATTCGACGCGGTTTCGGGGAAAGTTAGGCAGTCTGGGTTGCCCTATTGGCCTATTAATCGAATGTTCGATCCTTTTATTTTTACAGGTGTTCCAGCACAAGGGATAGCTGCGCAGCTGCATAGTGCACACCGAAACGTTCTAATTTGAGAATCGCGCCCAAAGAAACGGTTCAAATTGGTTAGATCGATATGACCCGCAGATCATATCACCCTGCAAATAGCCAGCTTATCGATCGCCAGGTTCTCGATATTTCCAGTCAGCTAATCCTATGCCTAAGTTTTGGAATCATAAGCACTGTAATTACTGCTAATTCAAATTAAAGTATTTTCGGTTAAAATGACCAAATGTAGTGGCTGAGGGTGCTATACATAAAAATTGTCCAGCTCCCGGCTGATTGTGTCACTGAATCGCACTCGTCGCAATATTGTCTTTCATTATTGGTTACGAGTCAAAGCAGTCGAATTGATAGGCCCCACGGAACAACTTCAATCATGTGGGGCAAATATAGGAGTAATCCATCAGACCTTCGTGTCATAAGCATCTTGAGCATGTCAAACAAAGAATCGCCGTAACCAGAAAACAATAAACGAAATTCAAAAACAACGAAATGAAACAACATCACCGAATAACACCTAAACCATGACCTACCCCGCTCGTTCTCACAAATAAAGAAAGTATCCAATAAGAGATGGCCAACTATAAATAAACACTGTATCTATGACAGTTTACAAACAACTGGCTCTATGAAATTACGGAAGAAGGAACAAGGAGATACGTGACAATGGTAATCTCAAGTTTAGAAGTGCTCCTTCCAGAAACTGAAGCGGACTTCTTCGTTCGAAGCCTTTTTGCATGCCTTTTTGATGTCCCTGGCTGCCACACTAGGTCCGCAGAAATAAACACCGACGTTCGTACGCAACGACGCGTCAAGGCCGCCAATGTATGTCTGGTTCAGGATTCCTTCCCGCAAAGCCGTGAATAACTTCACAAAGTCGGGACGTCCGAATTGCGTTCCAGTTCGCAGTTGCGTAAGAGGATCCACTTCGGTACCAACACTGTTCAACACAATGTTTTGCGCAGTGTCCATGTCGAGCTTCTGCGTTAAGTACGTGTGTATTCTCAGGAAATCCCCACCCTGGCCATTCTGTTGGCGTTCCAAAGACTTCAGGAGGGTCTGGAACCATTCGAAGGACGACATATCGCGGCATACCCAGATGAATTCAACACGACGGAGACGCATCGGTACCCTCCCAGAGTTGTTACGTCTGTGCCAGATGTTCTTGAGAATGGAGGCCCATGGGGTGACACCGATACCAGTCCCTATAAGAACAGCAATTTCATTGTCGAAGACGTCCTCAGCAGGTGCTCCGTAGGGACCGTCAATCCTAAGCAATGGCAATCGTGTACCATTTTGCACCGCAACCTCATAGACTCCCATAGGATCCATACCGGCATATCTCGGATCGTCGTTGATTCCCAAGAGTTCGGCAAGTGCTTTTGTGAAATCACCCACTTGACGGATGTGCACGGAGATGTAATTGTCCGATGGGCAAGACGTGATAGTGAAAGGGTGCCATTGATACGCCGAAACTGCGGGTACTTGAAGAAATAACCATTGTCCAGATTTGTAGGTCATTGATGGCTTCTTGAATTGAATCTCCATTGCATCTGCGGGCCACTGTAAGCAAACGCTTGTAACTAGAGTTATACCCGAAACTTACTAAATGGGTGCCTGACAACCTTCGTAATCTCAGTGTCCTTGCTTGATCGAACCTCTCTCCACAGCCTCTCAGCCAAATAGAGCCCTCCTGCGACGAGAGTGAAACGCCATGCCTGATATCCGATGCAGTGTTGCCAAAACTCCTTTCCTTCAAATGGGGAATGCGGATGAGCATCATCACGCACGAAACACCCAGTCGCATGGGTATAAAAAGCTAGCATAAAGATGATGAAGAGATGATGTGTGTACCAAAACGCCTCGAAACATTGATGACGGATCTTGCTATGAGCGCTGCCACAAAATCAGCACAAGGACCACTACTGCTACTGTTTCGGGACTTGGGGTATATTAACGTGGTGAACATGAGAACCATGCATAGCAGCATAACGTGTCCAGTTATACCACCAGGCTCCTGATAATGAATATGGAGCGCAGTCGTTGGTCTTATTTGTGTTTTCTCCACATTGAAGAAGCTGGTGGGGTTGGTTGTATTAGCTTATGTCCCGTGACTGTATATATTGTTTGGACATACTTCACATAGTGGGATGTAGTATGGATGATAGTAAACAGAAGCATGGCATATGCAGTCTGCCTGTGGAACCATTGGCTCTCATCGAGGGGAACAAAAGGAATCTTGGGTCGAAGAACTCTGATGATATTACGGCACATTGGCAATAAAATAAGGCCACCGTCTAAAGCCAGCGCGAGCCCGGCTCCGCGAGACATCCATACGGAATACCCAAGCAAATTAAGCCCCGCTAATCTCTGGCTCGACACTTGACTGTACCTGTAAGGTTGTTAGTATTGGGCACAAGCGACGACGTTGTTATGAGGACAAACCATCCATAGGCAAATAGACCCCAATGTAGCCCCCACCAGAATATCCAAAAGACCAACTTCCGCCCCGTGAGCTCTCTCCGCCAAAATGACTCTTCTGTGCCCATGTTTGACTGTTGTTTTTGTGGAAACGGTATTAGGCGGAATTAAGTCGGCCAGCGACCGCTATTTATCTGAATTGAGGGTACTGCCGCAAGGGGAGATAGTTGTCAAGGGCTTTTTAGTTGTAACCCCCGTTAAGCTTCCCCGAGCTAGCAGAGAAGAGATGTAGAAATGAAGGAAGAAATAGGATTAAATGCCGTAGTTACAATTCGAATAAACAAAAGGAATCCTCCAACAGTTCAAAGCCAGAGGCGGCGGAGGAAGGGTTCAAGAAGTAATAATCTGAGTCGGCCGGTGTAGGTTGAGGTGATGAAATATTAGGCGCCGGGGCAGTTATATGAAGACACTGTGCTCTCAACCCTGATACACAGGGGATAAATCAATGATGTTGTGCGGCGGCGGCTTTGTGGAACGCGCTTTGGGATGCACTCGGTCCCAACTCTATGATGCTGTGAACCCGAGGGATTGGAAACTGATACACCCGATGATAGTGAAAGTCACAGGTGATACTGAAATTATATCGTGCAGAGTAGGTTGTCGCAGGCTGTGATGTATGAGGCGGAAGGCGAGGGGTAGGAGGTGCACGAGGAGGATGAGGGTGAAGAAGAAACAGCGGTATGGAGACGAGCTTTCACTGCAAACAGAACCCGGGTAGTTGGCAGAGGGAATGCAGTCATGATATTTCTGGAGACAGCGGTGGTTTGGCAGGCCTGGACTGAAACCGCTGGTGGTTAAGCCAACTGCAGATGTGCAGGGATGCGGTGCATCACCGCGAGCGGCGACGCAACAACTCTCGATTTTTCTCATTTTCACAAGGACACGCCAATCCCAATAGCTTTCTGCTGTATACGAGCCGTCTCAGTCCTCCAGAAGACGATTGGATATCTTCACAACTACGCTACTAAGCGAATAAGACCCAATACTGCAGTTAGGCGCCCGTTGGGTCTTCTCCCCTCTTTTGAACTGGGCACTTTTTCTTTTTCTTGAAAGAAATCCCCGCCTTCCATCATGTTCGTTAAAGGCAGAATAATTAATAGATACAAGGCTTAGAGACTCACTTGTGGTACCTACCTGGCATTATGCTCTCCGGGACACACATGTACTCCTGGACGGGGTAGACTTCAACTTTAAAACAACCTTCCAGACGACATCCATCTGGGCCTCACTGCACTTTCTCTTCTGACAAAGTATGATACCCGCTAGGTGAAGTGTCTCACCTCATTGATGCTTGTCAAACCAACTTTTTGACGGCGAGACTGGTCTACTAACTAAGCCTTTGAAGTGTGCTGCTGAGAGCAAATCGGAGACAAGAACTCATCAACCTTCTGCAAAGGGTGTTTGTTGGATACTTGAATTGACTTGATGAGTATGCTAGAACATGTGCTGAACAAGACAACCAACAGGTGAGGGAATAACCCGTGTCTATTGGCATAAAATCACCAGCCTATCGAGCTCGGATCAACGGCTGTGATAACAATATGCATGGGTTTTCACAGTTTATGCAGTTGATTTCGGGCGAAGTCCTATTTGGGTGACGTGGAGAGAGGTTGGGATACTCCTTGGCTTTGCTTTTGCGAAGCGAGATTCGTGAAGATGGTGTGAATGGGGAGCAATTGAAATTGAAATCCCTGCTAATATTGTCTTCAGAAGATTGATGAGTTGGGTTGTAAGAGTCTGTGGTGATGTCGCGTCGGGAAACAGAGGATACCCGCTGCTGCATTGTAGCGAAGGGGTCCACTTTAGCACCGTTGCTGCGCGGTTTGAAGTGAAGCGGTCCAATCAGAGTCCATATTGAGGCTCGAAGCGCCCAGCCTAAACCCCTTCCGCAATGCACCTTCCTTCCGCCGAATGAATTTCCCCGGTGCATGATCACAGGGACCAACCCTCTCCACTCGATACTGGGGGTTATTTCTGTATGACCCCGCTCCCTGGCGGTATTTCTCTTGGTACCTTTCGAACCAACCACCCCCGTAAGAGGCTATGGTGTGGGTGATTCTTCAGCTTATATTCCATGATACCTCTCCACCATTCGGTTCAGGGAATCGAACAATTTTCTACTTCTCAATTCCGCCTATATACTATCTGGACCTTCCTGTAGTTTGTGGAGTCTCTCATCCCTGGGTTTCCCTTCGTATATACGGACGTCTACGCTCTCTACTATCCGTGAAGAGAACCAAATAAAATCGAGAAAATGGGAAGACTCATCAAGAACCATCTCGGCCGGCTCATCATCATGACCGCTGCAACTTATCAAATTGCAGCCGGTATTCACGGTATTTTCTGGCCGAAGATCTTCTGGGATATCTACACAAAGTAGGTTACACCTCGTAGACAGCAAACTTCTATTGTCAGACCTACACTAACAGCCAGTGTGCAGAGCTCTTGATGATGCAGTAAAGCCCTTCCCAATTTTACAAATCATCAATATCTTGTTTGGGCTTATGGGGCTGGCATGGGAATATCCTCTGCCGTATTTCATCCCGGGCTCTGGATTCCACCGCAGCGTCGGTGCCAGACTGGCCATCTACCCGCTCAGCGTATTTGTGGCCATATTGCTATATCAAGGCACCAACGCCGCGATTTACTATATGGTGGGGATCGCTTTTTACTTTTGGGCATACAGTGAAGGAGAGGTGAGAAGCTGCCCCAACTCCAAGAATGAATCAGTACGTTGATCACTGACGCAGAGGCTCCGCTAGATTGTCTGCATGCCATGGAAAATCCCCGAACGTGCTAGAGGTCCCACGAAGGCATAAATTTACAGATAGCATCAAGAATTCGTCCCGTGATGCCGCTCCCACCGCGCGCGACTGTATATTCCGAGCGACAACAAATTCCTTCTTGTCGAATAACTCTTCACACGCCATATAATTGCTACTGTAGTTTAGAATCGAGCTTTCGACCTTCAGACCTGAGGCTGGTTCTCACTAAAGGCATCGTAGTATGCTTGCATGAAGAAAAGGGAGTCTTTTCTTTCACTTTTTGTGTCTGTTTCTAAGACTATTGCATCGATTTGTCCGGATTTGGGTTTGGTGTTCTCTTTGGATTTAGCGTAGTTACATAGGAAAAGGTTGGGGTGGTGTTTGAGACGGTCATTCATTTTTGCTTTTAGCTATGTGGGTGTTATGGAGCTGCTTGATCTCAATTCTCCATATCTGTGCAACCTCGTACATTTTTTCAAACTGCACGGAATTCCAGCCTCGTTGGTGTATCAAATGTGATACAGGGCGCCGTTTTGTGATGACTACATAGTTTCATCTCCTTGGCGTCAAAGATACGGACATCATACTCGTTTCTGTGTGGTTCGGAACTTCTCCCCCTGCTCTCCTGCGTAGACGATCTGATGAATGTTGAGAACTTGCTGCATATATGTACGGTGTGGTACCTCATGACTGCAGAACGGCGACTATCATCTGTACTGATCTTGCGCAATCGCGCCTATTGCTAGCGGCTTACTGCAGCTCTAATGCAAAGAATCAACTACCAGTAGTGCATGCGCTTGCAAAAAGATCAAGACAGATACAGAATGATTGAATCGAGCGGCTTAGCGTTTGTGAAATATGTGTTGTGGTGTTCGATTTGCGCTGTTCAATGTCTGATAAATCATGAGTCGAGGCCTGGAAGACGATGGAACCGATTGCGGCAATCAAAGGATGACGTTTACAGTGCATCGCTACCCCCGCCATCCTGTCCTCTCAGCCTCCACCACTGCACATCACACTTCGCAACCTTCCGATAGCCAACCCAACAACCATCGCTACTACCAACCTCCTCCGCCGTACTCCCAGCGGTTCCCTCGCCAATCGCCGATTTCTTGAGGTCTCACCTTTCGTGTCCACCGCACCCTCCTTATCTCGCAACACTCCACCAAATACAGCATGTCAGAATCCTCCGCTGCCCCCGAGACGACAGAGAATCGTCCTTCCTCCCCAACACCAGAAGCCATCACCTTCACCGTGAAGGCCAGCAATGACACTAAATATAGTGTATCATTTCCGCTCACCACGACCATAGCCGAAGTCAAGGCGAAACTAGTAGAGCTATCTGAGATTCCCGTTGAGCGCCAGCGTTTAATCTATTCCGGGCGTGTCATGAAGAATGAAGAGACATTAGAGACGTATAAGGTCAAGAGCGGGAACACGATTCATATGGTGAAAGGTGCTGCATCGAATGTATCTGCTAGCACGGGTAACGCTGGGGGAGCTGCTGCGTCAGCTAGTGGAGTGCCGCGAAATCTGGCGAGTGGTAGTGGAAACAATCCACTCACGGGACTGACGGGAGCTCGGTATGCAGGGCATGTGCAGTTGCCAAGTGCTGATCTCTTTGGACCCGATGGAGGAGTATGTCTTCATTTCAGGAGTTTAATCAAGCCACTGACGAACTGTGACAGATGGGTCCCCTTCCAGACCCCGAAGGTATCGCACAGGCACTGTCAAACCCTATGTTCCAAGCCCAAATGAATGAAATGCTTCGCAACCCGCAACTCCTTGACCATATCATTGCTTCCAACCCAATGCTCCAATCTATGGGACCGCAAGCCCGCGAGCTAATGCAATCCGATTTATTCCGCCAGATGATGACAGACCCCTCCATCATCAGGCAAATGACTCGTATGGGTGCAGGAGCAGGGCTTGGTGGTCAGGCTGCGTTCCCGGCCCCAGGAACGACTGACAACACACCCGGTGCCGAAGGTCAACAGCAATCCGCCCCTTCACAGCAACAAGGACAACAACAACCGGTAAATCCCTTCGCTTCCTTATTTGGAGGTGCCGGAGCAGGAGTTGGAGCTCAGCCCGGTTCCCCAAACCCTAATGCTGGACTTAGCGCATTGTTCGGAGGAATTTATCCGCCCGGAGTACCCCCCTCCGCTCAAGGTAGTCAACCTGGCTCTCCACCTCCCGAACAACCTCCAATGGGCGTCAACCCTTTTCCCAACCCTGCAGCTCTCCAGCAAATGATGCAACTCATGGGTGGTGTACCAAACCCAACCGGATCCACACCTTCTTCAGATGCAAATTCTCCGCCGGTGAACCCATTCGCGGGATTGTTTGGTGGAATTCCACCTTATGCCGCTACAAGCCCGACCCCACCGGATACGAGACCACCGGAGGAGAGATACGCGGATCAGCTAAGGCAACTTAATGATATGGGTTTCTTTGACTTCGACCGCAATGTTGAGGCTTTGAGAAGGAGCGGGGGAAGCGTGCAAGGCGCGATTAATCAATTGTTAGGAGGTTAGATCGAGAGGGAATATCATCCAATACGAGGCGGTGGGATAAGCCTATTGATGTGTATGCTTTGCTTGTTTGTGGAAGAGACGGTGTGTTCTTCCGCTGTGATGGAATTTGAGTTTGTTCTTGGTGTGCATGGCATGATTCTTTTCTTTTGTTTTTTTGCGATGGGAGGTGCCCTTATTGATGGAGATGAAGGCGTGGTGATACATGCTTGATAAGGCTGATGCGTTCGGTTTCTTGAGGAAATTCAATTGAGCATAATTTCACTACCTACTATTGTTTATGCTGACCGTTTACATCCGGTACTACGAAGCTGCGTACGCCCTGGAATTCGGATATAGAGTTTGATTGCACGTCCTAGAAGTCGGGTACCGAACTCGGGAGCTTAATAGCGCCATCCATAACCTACACCTTCATACATCCATACCTACAGGCAAATAGAAAGTCTCCGGTTGAATTCAGCGTCATAGTTATTGAGAGTGCAGCACATTGCTTTACCCAGAACAAGGCAAATAGAGGATTTACGTTCTAGCAAACTAACTGTAGGGTGTATCTAAGCACAGTGTATATACACGACGCATATCATGGTCCGCGGGGTTGCAAAGGGTGTTGTCACAGCTTGAATGCAGCCAAATTTGTGCAGAGGTGCTCGACCATCACCATCACCATCCCCATCACTATCACCTACCTCTAGGCCTTGCGATAACTATGGCGGATGCAGCAGATTGAGATAAAACAGTACCTTAACTACCCCCACTAAGGTTCCATACAGTCTGGGTCATTGGATATAACACCCATTACCGGATTGGTATAGACAAACATGAAATCGAATGTTTCAGATCTTTATCTATGACGTCCACTATGGATCAACCATCACGATCCACCTCCTGGTGGATTCATGCCTCCTAGAGGCGAAGGAGCTTTCTGGATCATATGAATATTCTTCTCTGAGCCCATCATTCATGCAAGAGGGACCATATATACAATATAGCACCTACTGCGCATCATGCTCACAAGGTTGCAACCCTTATTCTTTTGTGATGGTGGAGCACTGCGCCTAGCTCCCCAGGAGTATGCAACTTCGCGGTGCTGGTTATGCGCAGTCATGAGAGGGCCATGCCTCTGTCAGAGATTTACACGCGCTACCGGAATCGACGATTGCCGCCACAACTTCGACATCCTCCCAAGACACACCACTCTAGATAACACAACGGAAGATGCTGACAGCTCTAGACTTGGTTGTGGGAGGGCGGAGAGGTTGAAACGCCTATAACTCAAACTTTGGATAGATCTATCCACTGGCATCTCCCGACCACCTACACATTTGGCTGGTGCGGACTTGCCACCAGGATTATAATTGGTTTTGAAAGACGTCTGGTTAGTATGCAAGTGTATGATATCAGATTGGCCAGTGCAGCTGATCATCGCCCAAGCCCAAACTAGCGCGCAGGGGATGGCAGTATGAAATGGGGGCCGCTCAGCATTGCTATCTAGTTCTAGGGCGGAGAGTAAGGCTTAGGTTTAAGCAATTATATATTTTCACGAAGTTAGTCGGAAAGCTTAGGCAGATCGTCGGAGGCTTCAGCCAGCGCTTGCGTCTGTGCATTATTAATGTTGGGCAAATTGCACTTGCGTGTGCAAAATATGTGGTTTGCAGGAGTGTGTGCCATACATTCTGGGTATCCATATTGGTGATAAGCAAGTTTAAGGAGCAGGTGCACTTATGGGAGTCACAGAGTCACGGGTGAATACTTATTACAAAAGGAACCAGAAAATTGGGGAGTTCTTTTTTTAGGATCCACACACTTCTTTTACAACTGTGCTTCAAGAGACTGAATAACTAACCTTACAGCCTTGCCCACTTCTATGGGCATGTGGAGTTCCTCTCATCATGTGCGGGTTTAAGAACATTTGCACTATTCAATCCCTATCAAAGATCAGAGAACCATTTTGAAGGATTCACACCCACTTCTCTCATAACTGATCTTCAAGGACTAAACAACTAACCCTACAGCATTGCCCATTTCTGTGGGTGTGCGGGTGCTTCCCACCACGGGAAGTTTTGGCTTTAAGGCCGGTGAGCCTCCTTACTATCACTCTTACTGTTGCTCTTACTGTCGCTCTTACTGTCACTCTTACTATCACGTACGTAAAGTGCACACATACACGGAGGCCCATCGCTGAGTGAAAGTCATTTGATTATCATTGCATTAATAACTACGGGAGTACAATAATATGCGAAGAGTAAGACCCAACCCACTGTGTTTGACCGCGCTAAAATTTTGGGTGGTGGTGAGAGTGGTAGTGAGGGAGATATTCCAGAGGCACGCCGCCTTAAGGCCACCTGCACGATACATGAGCATGATTCTCTTCATCTCGGTTTGTAGAAACCGCGTATATACACCCTTACTAAAATCTACTTAGTACAAGTAGTAAACGACATCCGGTGTGTACACTTGATGCGACCTACCTGTCATATGTTTTAGCGCTTTTCTTACTAAGATTTCTATGCGGTGAAGTTTTTCGGAAGAAAACATGCATTCTTAGTCCGTAGTGGTCGCGAATGGTCATTCGAGCTCGACTAGTCAGACTCGTGTACTATGGTACCGAGGGGGGGGGGGGGAGTGCTACTTAATAACAGAGCAAGTACAAGATACCCAATATATGCAACAGACTTTTACGTCAGGAGGCGTCCGAACTATGTTTGCCAGCACCACGAAGTGACCTAGCCTCACTTCTATAAGACGCGTGAATAGGTTTATTGTCGAGTGACTGGGTGTGATGTAATGGGCTAGCAAATGGAAAGGGAGAGATAGAACTTAGAAAAAGGATAATACGTATGGTAGTAAAGTATTGGAGATGCGCTCAATAGGAAAACAAAAGTTTATAGCAGCATTGTAGTTGAAAAAGCTGGGATAATCACAAAATGTCACTCGACAATGACAAACACTAACTGTTGCATGTGTACCTGCATCGTGAGTCTGCAGTCTCGGGTCCGTTTGCTGGCTTGTAAGCAATTGGTGTTTCGTATGCATAGTTTGTACCAGGAGAGCGGCTCATATCAGTGCAAACGGATATAGATATGGATACGGATATGGATAAGGGAGTCAAGTTTGTATATATATGGGCCTTCTGGCCTCGAGAAGATCAGACAATCAACAAGTCTTTCTAGCATCCAAAGTAACAGTAACCCCGGACAGTCAATTCTAAGAGATATGGAGCTCGGTGAGCAAAACTAGAGTACCACGGATACCCGGATTGACATCTATGCGGGCATATATGGCGTGAGAAACCGGGGGATAAGAGAAGGAGCAAAAGAATGATGCGGCCGGCAGGTTTTGAACCTGCGTACCGGTTTTTATAGAACTGAGTGTTTAAAGCACCAAGCTGCAGATTTTGAGCCTGCGTCCAGATGTTGAAATTCAGATATGCAGGTTTCGAACCTGTGCAATGGCGCTTGAAGCACCAGGACAGGGTATTTAGAACAACCTCACCAGTTAAGCCAAGCGATTTGCTTCTGTTTACACAGTGGCTTTGCAGGGTCTTGGCTTGTTCAACTAGATACGATATGAGGCAATTTATCGAGTGTTGTGTTCTGGACATCTGTTCACGGGCTCTGACACGACGTCCAAAGCCACAGCATACCAAGTACAACAAGCAGTTGCCATTGATTCCCCTAACTCATACACCAATCCCCCTACCTATGCGCCTCTAAACAGCCTCCAAAACCTTCTCCGCTGCAGTAACAGTAACATTCGGCGGCTCATCCTCCACAGACAAGTGCTTGACAATTCCGTCCTCCACGACCGCGGTAAAGCGCTTGCTCCTGGTGTTTCCCAGCAATCCCGATGCATCGAAGTCCAGGCCGAGGGATTTGATAAACTCCCCTATCTCCCTATTAACCACCCGTACTTCTAGTATATCTGGGGAAGGGGAATACCAGTGCAATCGGCTACAAAGTGGACCTTGCTGTCCTTCCCGCCCTCGAGGGACTCCTTCCACGCTTTAACGACGAAGACATCATTGACGGCAACGACATAGATTCCCACAACGCCCTTGTCGGCGAATTTGGGGTAGTGGGAGATGTAACCCGGGACTTGCGAGGAGCAGGGTGCTATAACACAATCAAGTGGATTAGCACATGTGAAAAAGGGGGGGGAATATGTGGGTGGGGAGTTACGTGTGAATGCGCCCGGAACACCGAGGAGGACGAATTTTCCGCTGGACGGGAAGGTGACGGAGTTCTCGGGGGCGGATTCCCACAGAGACTTTGGGGGAGAGGGGAGCTTGGAGCCGACGGCGATGGTCATTGTGATCTTGTGGAGTTAATTGGGTTGCAATTGATTGGTAATGGTGAAATGAACGATGAAGGACGAGCAGAGGAAAGCAACTTCAAGAGCGGTGGTGTGAGATGTCGCAATGGATCAGCGCGGGGTAAATCAGTTAGGCGGGGCTGCCAATCTAGATCGGCAACCGACTCAAGCAAAACTTGGAACCGGTACGCCTTGTTGACATCCCGTTCGCCTAATGTAGTGGCACACCGCCAGAAAGGAGAACGCTTTTATCATGCCTTCACCTGTCGATTGAACCTGTTTCTGGGACAAAGCAGAGAAACATGCTTACCCTAACCCTACAACTAACAACCCCGAAGACATCCAGCAGCATCGATTGACGTGCAAAGTTAGACTCTGGCTGGTTTCGAGGGTTTCTATTATACTTACCTTGACGTACTAAGAAAAATGGGAAGGTATTAATCCACTAGGGTATCTATTTGGACGGGGACACTTCATACGATAAAACAAACGGAAAAGAATGACCAGAGCAGGTTTTGAGCCTGTATCCGGGTGTTTTGAGCACCAGCGTTTGACAGCTTGGAACCCGTGAATCTAATAGTATTTGAAGCACCAGGGCGTTTATAGCACCTCACCTGTTAAGCCAGGTGGTCTGCTCTTGTTGGTGATGACGCCAGGTCATTGTTTCGATGTGCAAAGGGCCGGGTACACGGATGCGATCAATTGTTGACGAGTTATGTGCAGTGGTGTTTGTGGAAGCGGGCACGTCTGTACTATGGTATATATAACGAATGGAAGATATGCAAATCCGGCTTGTTCTATTAGTATGCTCCCACTGTTCCTTCTCGCAGAGATAACTTATAGGGATTGAATTCGAATATCCATGATCTTGTTTGCTAGCGCGAGATGTGGTACCTAAAAAGAACTCTCGGGAAAGGTTTCGAACCTGAGCACTGGGTATTTAGAACACTTCACCTGTTAAGCCAGGCGGCCTGCTCTTGTTTATACGGCGGATATAAGGGTCTTGGTTTGTTGAACTACCTAGGTAGGTATGGGTAATTTGTTGATCCCCACAATTGACATCTGCGCGAGCACATATGACATGAGAAATCGGGGGGGAGCAAAAGAATGATGAGCCTTGCAGGTTTCAAAACCGTGCAAGTGTTTGGAGCACCGGGTGCTTAAAGTACTGGATGTTTATAGCACCTTACCAGTTAAGCTAGGTGATCTGGTTATGTCTATCCAGATCCCCTTCAAAAGTTATACTAGAAAGTGACACAGTTACGTGGTCAGGGCCCTCTTGCTCGGCCCCGAGACTCTTTTCCCGCTTTCGGGATGATGTGACAGCATATGGGTGGCCCTGTAAATATCCCTCCAGACCCGGTAGCATTGGGGTGGCTTGTCTGTGATCTGTATATCAACTCACCACAGCTGGGAAGAGTTGAACCCATCCCATCGGAGAGCCCTGGATAGCCGTTCAATTCTATCTACCCTTCTCCTGGACGCAGCACAAACCCATTATTTGCCAGCCTTCTGAGTCCCAAACCACACGAACTGCGGCCATCTGAGTCCGTGTTGTGGCTAACCTCCTAGGGTAGCAAACCCACCTGTGTGCTAGTCTGCTTCACAGCCACTGGTACTAAGTATATTTTTAGATACGGGCTTTCCGTGGGGCTGGGCAATTGAAGTCACACTTCCATAATTCATATGACTTATGGGAACTCATTGACGAACGGACAGCAGGTGTCACCACTCAACGTTTTTGCCATGCTACGGATGAAGGTAGAGAAAGAAGGCGGACGGTGTTTAGAGAGACAACAGATGTTCCTTCCCTCAGCTCTAAATATCCTGCCACACGGGCCCACTTTCCGCCTTATCCGCCTTATCCGCGTGTCCTTGCGCACCATATTACTCCAAATCCAACCCGCACTCCCTCCACAGACCATCACTCGCTCCCCTCCCCTCCCTCCCCTCCCTC
>Ga0307514_10000968_pt1 | contig 42919 bp, 41 predicted proteins | sample 16_EM_MG_FD_203088 | JGI IMG/M metagenome (GOLD analysis project Ga0307514, IMG submission 203088) | Populus trichocarpa ectomycorrhiza microbial communities from riparian zone in the Pacific Northwest, United States - 16_EM | ecosystem: Host-associated > Plants > Roots > Unclassified | place...
GCGAGGCCGATGGGGGCAAGCGAGGCTGGTGGGGGCAGGCGAGACCGGTGGGGGCAGGCGAGGCTGGTGGGGGCAGGCGAGGCCAATGGGGGCCGTAAGCCGCCGGGCCAAATCCATAGTCAACACTCTACTCCACTCAGTCTCCATCCCCTAATCTCTTACCTCTTACCGCAACCCTCCAACAAAAATAGTAGCTTTCTCAGCCGCTTTCTCATCTGCTTTGTTTCCTTCTCCCTCCGACCAAGTTCCAGCTCCCTCCGATTGAGGTATTCTGCTTGTCGCTAAGGCTAGATGGATTCAGCGGTCCCGACGGACCCGGTCTGGGGTAGAGACCAATACAGTCCAGTCCAGGAGAGAGGTTAGACTGAACTGGACTAGATCCGGACCGTTCCGGTCTGAACTGGTCCGTGACGCGGTTTTTGTAGGACTGGTCCGGTCTAAGGGTTGGACCTCTTCAGTCCAATCTAGTAGCAAGGTCGGACTACACTGGACTAAACCCGGACTGTTCCAGTCCAAACTGGTCCACCCCCGGACCGTTGAGACCATCGATCCTTCCTTGAAGTAAAATCTGTATTGGAAATCCACTCAACCACGCGCCCGAGTCCGCCCGATGGCGGAGCGGCGCATATGGCCTTGTCATGCTATATATAGAGACCGCTAGAGTAGAGAGAACGATATCGCTTTTAGACATTCTCACAGCGCCCGCTATCATTTCCAACAATCTGTATCCATTTGCTGAAAATGTTCGTCCCTTTGACGAAAATGCTCCTCCTGCTTTGGATCTGCTGTTGGCTATATTGATTGTCCAGCTACATAGTGTGAAGTTAAATCTCTCTAACCACTTTCTGATCTTCATCTCCGTCGATAGCCGTAATGAGAAGCTGCTTCACCGAGTTGAATTGTTCATTCCAAATCTGTTGTGGCCAGTTGGAAAGGTGGGAATAGTTCGTCTCTGTCGGTGTACTGAAGGTATTTCTTGACGTCGACCACGAAGTGGTTAGTATCTTTCTTTAGATGCTCGTCTTGACCTTTAGACAGTTTTGGGCGTGGGAGCGACAGTGGTTGGTTGATGGTTGACGACAAGCGTGCTGGCTGGTAGCTATAAGTGCGGGCAACATTGTGGGAGACCGGAAACCTACCTAGATTTACCCTAACACTGTCACCTCTAGAATCTTACTTTTCGGGGTTCACTTAGGGGCCCAATGAGAGGTTTCGTGCTTAGGGCTAGAAAGCAGTCGCGTGAGGTGTTTATTACTTTTTTTTCGCCCCCTCAAGTTCTGTTCAGGATAAGGTGGTATGTATTAACCATGAATGCATGATGGCGATCATCTACGGCTGTGTTGCGTAGTTCCGTTGCTGTGGTAGCCAGTTTCAATCGCTCTAACCACCTTGACATTTGTCACCCTCGATAGCTGTAAAGAGAAGTTGATTGACAACCCTGAATTATTGCTTGCGAATCTGAATATAACTAATCAGTTCATGTTCGAGATATGCTGGGACGCACTAACCACTATCGCATGTTGGCGATTATCGACGACTGCCAACGGAGCTCTGTCGCTGTTGCCACCCTATCCCGAACCCACTTGTCGTGCAACTTTCCAAGTTCGTTCTTCTCGAAACTGCGGCTGGTCATCTACGTGCGCAGCGCTCATTGACCCTCTTTCCTAACTCTTCAAGCCTGTTATCCGCCCGTTCAACTAGCATTTTGTAGTTGTAAGCAAGGTTAGCATCTGGGGCGTTTTTTGCGTTGTCCTTCACCTTGGTTCCAAATCTGTGACTTTTTTTCAACAATTGACATTGTGCTCTGGTTTGGAGCCTGGCGGGTATTTTTCCTTGTGACAAGAATGAGCAAATAGACGAGATAACCGTTGGTAACTGCTCCTGGCGTGCTCGTTAGGGTTTGAGATAGATATGTTAACCATTAGTATTCCTAAGCGGCCAGGCCCGGCCGGCCTGCATGAAGCCGGGCCTAATCTTCGGTACTGTAGGCCTGTAAATCGAAGCCTGGCCTCAGAGTCCAGGCCCGGCGGGCAGCCAGATAACCTGCAGGCCGCCATGTCTTATGCAGGCCTCGAAGGTATATGCAGGCTTCCGCAGGCCTCAAAAATATACGCAGGCCGGCCCAGGCTTATGCAAGCCACCCCAGGCTTATGCTAAACTTAAGCAGGCTGGTCCAGGCTTCTGCAGGCCTCGAAGATATATGCAGGCTTCAAATATATTCAGGCCGGCCGTCAGATATCTGAAGGTCACTTAGGAACACTGTCAACCATCTCTCTATATAGAACTACCCATCAAGTCAGTACCGTATGTCACGCGTGCAACTTCTGAGAGGGGTTTACAGCTTCTGGCTGAGCCCCAAAGACCATATGATTCGGCAATGTACAAGTGAAGGCGGGCTTCGCTCTCATTAGACATTGACAACAGTTCTAGGAACTTGCTCGTAGGGCTGAAACTATCCTCGGGACGCTAGGGTGAGGCCTTTACCTGGCATCAGTGGCCTGCATGAAGCTGGGCTGCCCGCCTCCGATATCTGAAAGCCTGGCGGGCTGCCGCGCCGCTCAGAAACACTGGGGCAGGGGTTCAACTGTCCGGGGCGACTATAGTCTTTCGAGGTACTCCATCCTAAATACTGCGCGGTAGAATCGGAGCTTGCATTGCTCCCGCCGGGATTTGATATACAGTCCGTTGATTGTCGGTCAGCTCAACTGCCCGCATCGCTGTCTCGTCCGGGTCCTGAATTTGGTGGACTGTTCCGTCTGGGGTAGGTGTCGGTTGCCCTAGGGCCCCATACAGGTACCTATAAGAGACTGGAGGCTCTCGGGAGTAGGCATTCGGCGGTAGTGCCGGGGTTTATGCAAAGCGTGGGCCTTAAAATTAGCTGTAGGGGTGCCTTGATGCCGTGAAACTAGCTGCAGTGAGCTTTAACACGAACGGATTTGGGTGCTGCAATGCTGATGGAGGGCCTAAGAACGAAAAACAGTATAAAATAACATGATTTCCACCGCTTCCCATAGTTGATTACTGTATGCTATGACATCATAGAAAGTATAGGGTCCTGTAGGTATTTAGTCCAAGAACCATTTGCCCTGGTCTCAAACAGTCCAGAATTATCTGCCTCGAAAACCATAGTCCAGTCCCGGACAGAGTATTGCCCGGACGGGACGGGCTATTGAGATGCACGCACCGTGGGCTCCTCGGTTAGATTGAGATGCGTGCTTGAGTAGCGCGAACGAGGCTTCTTCTCCATCAGATTCAGAGGAGGCGTGAGCTTCGGTCTCGAGGACGGGGTGTGGGGTAAGTTTATTATGCGCAGGAGTTGGAGTCTGACGTTTAGAGATAAGAGTTTGAGTTGCGATTGTTCTCGTATTCTAGACGTTTATTTTTTGCTTTGCGGTGAACAGCTGGCGAGGGAGGTGAAAGGCCTAGGCACGAGAGCAGGTTGCGATGTGCATCGGAGTTTCATTAAAGAATGGACACGGGATCGCTTGCTGAGGTCGACCAGAAGAGGATGGGGCGTCTACTTGGGTAGCAAAAACGTTGGAGCCAGCGCTAGGTAGAATCGATGTAGAGTAGAGGCTAAAATGTGAGGAACGAGCACCCTAGTACGAAAACGTTGCTAGCTTTTCCAGAAGCACGATTTTGGGCCCTCGCCTAGCCGCCTGTGATAAAAACCGGATGATAGACTAGCCCTCACCTTGCGACGCCTGGAGCCCTTCCTCGAATTTCCAGGGCTGCGCTAAACAGTCGAAGAATAATGGGATTTCAATCATAATCGTCAGTTACCATTGATCGTATTTACTCTTCCAGAAATGCCAAGATCCTCATCATTCACTATACAGCAAATATTCTCCTGAAAAAACTTCATAGAAGCATCTCTGACGACCTATTATCACTCCCTGCTTTTTTGCGATTTCTCTCTATTGTTGTGGTTGAGGTGTAGAATTTCCGCCTCGGGCGTGTCTCACTTATGCTACCCTCCGAGTACGTGATCTGATGCAGCAGGTGCACCAGCAGCCCTCTATTTGGCGCTCAGAAGCAATGAGACGTACGACGGCTATGTCGGTCCCATACGGGAGTTCTGCTGTCGCAGTGTAGTTTACCCCCTTAATCATCCGACCGTGCGGCATAGTGTGGCCATTCACTTAGTTTTAACGTCGTTTTTGCAAGATCGTGCGCCTTTTCCCATAAATTCCTAATGAAGTGTTTCGATAAAGAAATGGGCTGCGAGATATTGGAAACTCCAGAGGGCCAGCTCAGCTGGAAAGTGCTGACTTCATGAATAATGATGGTTCGGAAGCTAGTCGGTCAATTGCCAGGGAAACTTCTGGATATCAAGTGGTACCGGCTTATGGTTCCTAATCCAGAATAAATCGAGGTATTTCGTGTCTCGCCTGTCGGTGACTTTTGCCGACTGACAACAGAGGATAGCTTGGGTACCGGCAGTAACACTCGGGCCTCATTTCACTCCGAGCCTGACTGAAGAAGACCCTCTTATCCCACGAAAACTCTCTAAACGTTGATCGGTTCGATTTGGCTGTTTGTATTGTAACTAACGCGATACCGTAAAACTTGATTATGAGAACCCAATCGCGGGGTGAAACGTAGATACATAGGTTCAATAGCCTTGTCATGCAGCTCAGTGTCAGCCAGCTGTATTCTCGCTAGCGGCTACAGACTGCTTGCTGCAGTGGTGTCAGCCTCAAAGCGGGAAATCAACATTGGACGGACATTTTGCGCTACCTACTAGCTGATAAAACTCATCCAATGGGATAGCTCGATCGAAAAAGCACTGCACTCCGACAGACGTGGCACGCCAAAGTTAGTGACCTTCATGAGCACTAAGTAAATGGCGCATTTTACCGCTATGATCCCGGTTTGCGGAAGTAAATTGATTGCATACAGGGAAACGTGTGCGGATTAGACTGGTAGTGGATGGTATAACTCCAAATAAAGTCGACGCGTATTGAGGCAGTGCTGAGTCTTGTTTGACACATTTTTCTTCCTTCATATGCTGCACTTCGTCGTTGGTTGGGTGGGACATTCACATAACTGAAATTGATTGCGCAGCAAGAAAATACAAAACTGTGGTGTGACGCGACTCTGTTGATTATTTCACATATGAGTCCTTGTGTTGCTGGAAGCCCTAAGGTTCACGATCGTGACTGTCTCATTAGACTGCACACCATGACTGCCCTTTTAGACTTCACACGATGCTCGCCCTCATGCTCATCATATAAGACGCACCTTTGTCCGTCTCTCTTGTACCTACAATCAACTCACTCATTCACATCAACACCTTGTAACTCCAGATGGTGCTTCTAATCTGCTACTCGCATTGACCTCACTCCCTAGAAGATGACAACAAACTTAAGAAACGAATCTACTGCAACAGATAGGCAGTACCTGGACCATTCAGTGCCGATGTTGGGGTTGACAATGGGCCAAATTCCACTCTTACTGCTCCAAACCGACGTACACAGGCAAGTAGAGTCAAAATCAACCTTAGATGCACTAAGCTTATGATTCTGTAGAGATGGATCCAACAGAGCTACATACAAACCGTCGTTTCGTGCGGCCGGCTACTGTTATGCATTAGGATGTTGCAGTGTTTGCGGGATGTTTGTTGGAGTACTCATTAGTTGTGGTTTGTTGTTGACTAGGAGTTATTACTGGAGCCTGTGCCATTCCGTTGTTTTATGCCAACATCCGTGTCGCATCAAGGCAGATCCAGACATTGCGGGTATTGGGGTGATTATGGACTTTCTTCGGTCTCCAGCCTCCTTCAACTAACACCGGCAAAGGTCCGGACGGCAGTATACTTACAAGCAATTTGTGGTACTGTCATTCTCGGCTTCTCCTCTGGCAGTGATCGCCAGAACTCCGTCCGTGCAACTTCAGCAGTCACAGCCATTTCCCTTACTTTTGGTGCTCTAATGTTTGGGGCACTGGGCGAGCTGAGCCTTCAGCACGCTCAGGTCGTGTCAGACTTACTTGATACGTCACTGCTGCCACTTTTTATTGTCGAGCCATGGCCGGCGCAGTCGCCTGCCCTTCTTCTAACCCATGGACTGCGATTCATCACTTTCTCCGGGTATCAAACTTGGCTAATTCTGAAGGCGCCTTGTATTGCAAGCAACACGGAGTGTAACATGTGTGCTATGTGGTTTTTTTTGGGACTCAGACTGCCATCTCCAGTAACTTCGTTCGAGGGATTTTTATCATATTATACGGTTTCAGCTTTGTTTTCTGGGTTACGGGTGTATTCTGTGATCCAGGCCCACTCTATTACTGGATGGCCCTACGAGCAATTCTCTCAAAAGAGAAGAATGCAGAATTCGAAGAAATTGCACGAGAAGTGAGAAACTACGAGAAGTATAAAACAAGGATGAAATTACGAGGTTGCAGTCTATTCAACAATATGATGTGGAGCTGTTCCGCATTACTTCAGGAAGATGCCACTCTAACTGCTGTACTATCAGTGATGGGTTCAGCACCAATGCGATTTTTTGCCCTCGCAAAGTTCGCTTTCCGCGTACCTCGATGCCAACGTACTTTTTGGGCTTTCTTAGTCATTGGATATAAAGTCTTTGCCACCGAACGGAGGCTTAAAGCAAATCTAAAAGATTCAGGAAACATCTGGGCCTTCGGACAATTTATAGCGTTGGTACTGGCAATTCCAGCAATCCTCGAGGTTCTTCATCTGTTAAAGTTCGCGATCTCTGAAGGACGCGTTGGTTTGCCTATATCGGTGCCGAGCATATCTAGAGAAAGTCGTTGTCCAAAATTGGCTGATGGTACATATATGAACCTACGCCCTGACTCCTAATGTAAATGAGTGCTGACATGATGGCTTGTAACAGGGCCATGGAATGATTCCGGTTTTTTTCTATTTGGTTTATCTGGAAAAGGCAGGTTTGTGAAATGGAAAGATACCCAGTTTCTCGGGTCAGAAGAGTCTAGCACTCTGATGGCAGGCTTGGATGAATCTCCAACAACTTCCTACCGCAGTGCGGAGTCAACATCCTCACCATCTCACGCGCGGGATTCCGTTGATGAATTTGGCTTACGTACATCGATTACTGATGGAATGAGGGTTCGAAGGAGATCTTGTGAATGGTAGGGAAAGATACAATACGGATAGAGTCCAGCGACTCGAACACAGATGTTAGAGGGGATGAAGGTTTGGGTTTCATACTTAATTTACTTATTAAGCCGATTGTTTTTGTAGTGGTCGTTCAGGACTCTTTCTACTTCAGTATAGTTCCAGGATAGGTCTGAGGCTCGGGCGAGTAGAGTGCTTTCTATGAGGAAGGGTGGTGGTGGTAGTGATATCAGTGAGAGGAGGAAAGACAAAAACACTCGGCAGGTGTGCGGTGGAGGTGCTTAGTGTTGCATAGATATACCTCACCGAGTAGACCATATACCAAATCGTGTAGCAATGAAAGGAGGTACACCTAGGCTTGAGCCGCATCATGCTAGGTCTGGCGCGAGAGAATACCATACTCTGTTCCCGCTCCCCATGTCGCAACAGGTTATGAGCTTGGCAGTCGCACCCTTTAAATAGTGTGCCCCACGGGATGAAAATGGGACGAGAATCTCGCGCAAAAACTGTCTTGTGATTATGCTAAGACGGTATTTCCCTTGGCTGCAAAATAATATATATCTGCTGTTCTAATTAAACAACAATGACCGCCGCTCATGAACGAGTTGCTCGATCTACGATCAGTGACTACGATACGATAAAGCTCACCGAGCAGTTCATTTGAAGTCTAACAATCATTCTTATTGGAGAAACATTTGTAGTTCGTACTACGGCCGGACCGGAACGGATCCAAACCATCAACGCCACAAAACTATCACGCAAGCCACGTTGCTTAGCCACCCGAGTATTCTTATGCTCAATCTCCAGGACCCCGAGTATCGTGATAACACAATGTTTAAGATTCCGCGTTTAGGTCGTGGATTTGGAAGGTTCTACTAATACCGCCCTATACTATGCATAAATTCAGTGTATTATACAGAACGCGAGTGAAGCCACCAGTTAAGTTTTGCGATGGAAGGAATAGTCATAAATGCGCATGCTGCCAGCAGACGAATTTGGCACCGGCGAAGAACAAAAGCTAAGATTCCTTGATTCCTTCATTCCTTCATAGTCATAAACAGACAGATTGAGGATACAGACCCGGCACCCTCTATATCGAGCCAATACGAATAAAACTAGGATTGATTGCCGAATATCCCACCACTTTTGACTTTGAAAGTATGAACGCACTGGGTTGTTGGTATGTGTGCTGCCGGGTTGGTAGACGGTACTCAAGATGCCAACGAAACTTACCCCGCACCTTCCTTTATATAGAACCCTTCGATTAGGACAAGTCGATCATTCATCATCCATTCATCCTTCATTCATTGCCTATTCATCGACAAACTAAACTCACCATGGCCACCGCGGTTCTCACCCCGACCTTTCCAGTCCATCCTCTGCCCTCCTCGCAAATCAATCTTCTGCCGGACACCGCCGTGGCCGAAGTCGGCGGCATCCCCACAATCTCCTACACCAGCACCCCCCACCCCATCGCCCTCGATCTCCGCACAACCGCCGCCAAAACCCACGGACTCGCAGCCATAACCTCCCTACCCACCCCACCATTCACCTCCATCCAACACCTCTTCGACACGCTCCTCACCAACCCCGTCCTCGCTGCCTCCCTAAACGCCACCTATCCCACCAGAGGAATCTTCAAACACGCCGCCCTCACCAATCCATCCTGTGACCAAAAACTCATCATCGACCTATCGCGGGCCCGGGTCTCGCACATCTCCAGCGAGCTCCGCAACGACCTCGGGGACGAGTTTGCCAAGGTCCTAAGCTTCTTTGAAGATATCCACAACAACCTGGTCCCGCTCCTGCTCTCTGCAACATCCGAGATTATTGGCACCGATGTGGGACCGCTTCACGCCGCCGAGAATGTAAACTACCGGCTGTGCGACTACCGGCCTTCTTCGTCGTGTGGCGGCGCTGCCCCGCGCTGCGGTGAACATCGCGACTATGGTACGTTCTCGATCATCTTTCAGAACGGGGAGGGAGGGTTGGAGTACGTCTCGCCCTCCGGGGAGTGGGTGCCGCTCCCTGGCGACGCGGTTCTGGTCCTGTGGGGCCTCTGCGGCCAGATCTTTAGTGGGGATAAGATCAAAGCTGTTCGACATAGGGTCTTGAAGACGAGTTCTCCGGTTACTCGAAGGAACACGGCGGTGATGTTTGTTGCGCCGGATCTGGATGCTGCGTTGATGCCGATGTGTCCGGGGCGTGAGAAGAGGGAGGATAAGGGGAGGTGGTATAGGAAAGCGGTGGAAGAAGGGGGTATGAGTGTGGGTGAGTTTAAGGAGTTTATTGGGAAAAAGTGGAGACACCGGGAGGGTAATGAGGATATTGAGGAGGATATTGGGAGCCAGGATGATTTTATTGAGAAGTTTTTGAGGGGATAAGGGTTGAAATGGTTTTTTACTTTTCGATGGCGGGGTTAGGCACTGTCTTTAGGTACAGACGCTGGATGGATTAACACGTTGTAAAGCAAGCTGTTATCAACACATTTACTAAGTTTGGGGTCAACTTAAGCAACTCGTAGCAAAACCTGCCTAGTAGAGATATCCTGAGTGACCAAGGTGGAGGTAGACTGCTTCTTGGGGTGGTCAATCACAAAATTGAAGGCTATTCCAACTTTAAAGGATGGCAAAGACTGCTATTGTAATGGCCCATTGAGGAAGTACCGGTTATAAGAGGTTATCTGATTGCATAAGAGGTGCTATAGTCGCCTTCTGGTTTGTTTCGGGCTTAGCTGCCGAATATGATTCGCTGACTAACCCTAACAGCCATCGACGCAACCCATCATTCGAGCCCCTTCATCACAAAACTCAAGGACGTCTACTCGCCACTTGCCTCAGCACCCAGTACACCACTCCTGCAACAATCCATTCAAAAGAAACAGGTGCGAGAAAAAAAAGATACTGCCGCAGCCCATCCGTCCGTAAACGACGCAGTAAACTGAACACAGCAGCCTCCCCAACGCCACCTGAAACTTTCACTGTCGACCTCCTTCCTCTGCTGGCACCAAATCAGTCGCGTCTTACCACATGCTAGTAAACGCCAGCATATTCACCCCAAACTGGCCGCAAAACGCTATATAACGTGTCTCCTACTCGTTTCTGCTCGGTAGTGAGGTATCTGGTGCTGAAGGAACCGCCCCACAAGATGATGGACAGAAGCAAAAGAATTTCTGTACTCGATTCCGGGGTTACTGAGAAAAGGGAATTTGCTCGACGAACTTTCGTCACAATCCGTATTGTCTCCTACCAGTATTCCTGAGCGCCCCAGCCAGCCGCCAGGCATTCAGATCTGGCCCTTCTGCGGCTTTGGAAATCTAGAATTAACAGTCAGTATAGAAGATTACTAATAAGGATTTGTGGGACGCAAAAATTAATAAACCTTGGTAAGTAGGGGTGTGGTAACTTTTCGCAAAATCTGAAGCCCGCCTTGCAGGCCAGGCCCGTTCACCACTTGAAAAGCCTAGGCCGCAAAAAGCCTAGGCTGCCAACAGACCTCGATTTTGGAGGCCTACCTTGGCGGTGGCTAGGCCAAGCTAATGCAGGCCAGCCGGGCTTTGGTCGCTTAGGACATTGCTTGAGGTTGATAAAACGGTATGAGGAAGCCTGGAGTTTGCTTGAATTGCAAGCGGGATTTCAGGGACGGAACAGGCACTGGTAAGCGGAAAGTCGAGAATCGATACGCGAAAAGAATTCACGGGTAGGATTGTTGGCGTAACGGAACCACGGCAAGAAAAACCCTGCTATAAGGATGGCGCAACTACTGGATGGACTTCTGTGACGCTGTTATCCACGAAAGTTATCTTGTTCGTGAGTAGCACAACTCTCCCTAACGAGCACGAGGCCCAGATCCTTCCGGGTAATATAGTCAAGACTACCGTCACGATGTTTCAGAGGCTGGGAGAGCAAGACTTGCGCAGCCTAGAGACAGTGGAAATGGCATATTTTTATTCTCGGAGGATGGATGCAATTTCGAGTAGGCGGGGTTCGTAGCCTCCTCCATTGCGATAGTGAGGTACGCTCACAATGTCTGCTCTGGAGTGTACCGTTCTACGTCAAGTTGAGGTGACGACTGGAGAGTAATGGGAATTACATTGATTAAGGTGGCTTAGTTACCTCTCTAACTGCTGCTTTGGAATAGGCGGAGCGGTATGCGTTCATCTATTTTTCTGTTGCAAATTGTTCATGCTGCGTTGTAAAAAGGGGCATATATTATTGCCGCATTCTATCAATTTGTGCTGTAATTCTGGGGTAGTAAATGAACAGATACGGAGCTTCTCTATCTCATGATTATAACACCCAATATGATGGGATCGCCGCTGGAACCGAATTTAAGAAAACCGAGCGTGTAGGGGACAAGGGGTTGTCGGATGGCACAAGACGTGCCATAGTAGCCTTTTGGTTCGGGACTTGTATAGTATGTCCGACACAAGCGCTATCACAGCTATCTCAACAAACGTCACTCTTTACACTTCATCCCACGAACCCCGCATCGCATCCTCTGCATTCTATCCAGTTTCTTCTTTCACCTGCCATCAGCCCTCCATGTCGCCGGGATTCACGTGCCTCCCGTCTATATCTGTTGAGGGCCAGTTCATCTCCAACATCTGTTTTTGCATCATCGGTTGCGCAGTTCTTGCCCTGTCGGCATGCTACGTGGTCTTTTGCACTGCTGCTGGCTAGCTTCGGCGTTCTCTCTGGAAGCCTTGTGCACTTTTCTCATTCTCAAACGTATTTCTTTCATTGCACACTTTGTGATAGTTTCAGGTGGTGCATGAGCAAAATTTCAATTGAACCAGTAAACCTTTCCAGAAACTACAATGTGCACGAGAAAGAGCAGCTTCGAACAGCGGCGCTAGTATGCTTCAGAGTGTTGTCTATGGTACAGGAACAGGCCGCGAACACCACGTCCGACTCACCCCTGCGGAATCACTGTGAGGTCAATGGTGACAACTCTAAATGCATTCTCACCCATCCCTCGAAGAAGACAAACCGACACAGTCTCTTCCAATGGTATGTCACGTGATCAGAGATTATGGAGATGAGATGTGATTAGATAGCTCGCTTCACGAGGAATTACCTAATGTAAGAATAGACTCCACCTTTCCTTCCATTTCTCCATATCCTACTTTCCTCTCTGTTTCTATACCGTCTCGCCTATTATCCCTCGTCAACTATTTCATGTCGGCTACGGGCCCTGACTACAGGCCCTGCTAATCGGCCGGGTCCGGCCCTGCCAGTGGGTAGAGGTCTACAACAACGGTACCCGCACTTCCGCTGGGCTGCCACAAGTTGGCGGCATCATCTAGGTCAACATTCGCAACTCGGACATCTCCCTCAGCCCGCCCAGCGCTACCGCTGGCCTCACCGCCAATGAAAGTAAGATTTTGCTCCACGCATGTGTGGTCTTGGCCCTATAATTGAAACCTGCCCGGCCATCAGATAACCTGCAGGCCGCCAAGTATTATGCAAGCCTCGAAAGTATGTGTAAGCTTCTACAGGCCTCGAAGATATACGCAAGCTAACCGCCATATATCTGCAAGCCAGACCCTGCTTCTGTAAGTCTCGAAGATATACGCAAGCATCAATGATATGCAAGCCAGCTGTCAAATATCTGTAGGCCGGCCTGCAGATATCTAAAAAGCCCGGTGGCCGACTAGGCCGCTTATGAACTTTAGCTCAAGGTGCATTCCCCACTTTCGTTCTACCTTCGTGCTAACGTTGTTGGCGCCTAGTATTCCACTATTCCAGCTACTGAAATGAGACGCGTCCAGGCATATGCCCGATTCCTCTACAGCGCTGTCGGGGGCATCAGCCCCAATGATCAGACTACCCGAACTAGTAGTGCAGAAGAGAGCGATAGCAGCAGTGGTAGTCATAGTGAGGAAGTCAATGGAGGCTTGGGCTGGGCTGGTGCGGATCACGGTGCTACTGAGAGAGTAGAGGCAATCAGCGGAGGAGCGCCAGCTCAAGTGATGAATCTGATGAAGGTGATTTTCGTGAAGGTCAGGTATTCTAAGCGTCCGCCATCTTGCCTTAAACTGTTTTACGAGATGACGATACTGACGATTGCATGACAAGACTACAGGACTGCGGGCCTTAATGTCCATTAATTGGCCCCTACACAGAAATTGGTATTCAATTTAATGAAGCTGAAAAATCTTCAATTCGGTAGAAGTTCATCTCGGTTGAAGATTTATTCTGGGATATGGTGTCCCAGAACTCTCATTCCCGAGCCGGATATACTATATCCGACACTAGTCATGGAGATTTCCGCCCTGGACGGACCAGTCCCTCCCTACTCATGCCCCAGACGGGACAACGATGTCGGGCCCCGAAAGATTGTCGTCCGGATGGACGGTTGGGAACCCTGTCTATGCCAAGGGCTGCTTTCAAAACTATGACCGCATCTGACCGATCTACGGGTCTGCAGATTACCGGGCGGTCGATCTGACCGCTTCGCAACACAGGATGTTATGATGTACGTTATTTCACATCACTACATACATTACAAATACTCTGTCACCTAATTCAAGACAGGCAATGCCATCGCCTCACCAACAAGTATCCGCAACTGACAGTGGATAAATGTCGGCGATTTGTTCATGCACTACTAAAAGTTGTTACTCAATACCAGGCTTCCCAATAGTCCGGCCCGTCTGGGCAACAATCTGCCCGGGCCTGGACTATGATTTTCGGGGCAGAGGATTCTGGACCGTTTAAGACTAGGGCAAATGATTCTTAGACTACATACCTACTAAGACCTGTAGTCTTTATGATGTCATGGTACTCGGAAGTCAACTGTGGGATGCAGTGGAAACTATGTTATTTTATGCTATTCAGGCCCTTTACCAGTACTGTATCATCTGCTATCACTTGTTTAAAGGCCCACCGCAACTAGTTTCATGGCAACATAGCACCGACTGCAGCTAATTTTAAGGCCTATCACTGGTATCACCACCCGTACGATCACCGGATACCTAGCCCAGTAGCCGCCAGTCCCCTATAGGTACCTGTACGGTGCCCTAGGGAGGCCGACATCGCACCCAGACGGACCAACCCATCAAAATGATGCCCCTGGACAGGACGGCAACGCCGGGCCCCGACAGTCTATAGTCGCCCCGGACCGTTGGGAACCCTGCTCAATACAGAGTCTATACCCTCCAGCACATGCAAGTGTTGATAGCGAGTTCTCACCCTCCAACGTCCCCGCGTCATCCATCATTCCGTCAACCCTCAATCTCAAGAAACTTTACTTCGAGCGATTGTTGCAATGCAAGAGTTCCAAAAATGGCTGCAGATTTGGCAGCTGAGGCGGAACGCTCTCGGAAGATATACTATGATTCACAGAGAGTGGCATTAATAACCACGGCAAATTCTGCAACAGTATCTTCATTGTCAAAATCGTCAGTTTACATCACCGCCCCTAATTAGACTAGCAAGAACATGAACGAAATTTTCGACCACGCCAAAGATAAGCAAATGTATGTTGATTTGTAGAGTAAGGGTAACAGTCATGTCATTCATAATGCAATTTGGTTAACTTTCTCTAGACTTTAATTCTAAACAATGGGCGGGAATTTTCAGTTCCAGGGCCGGCGGAATACACTATAAACCTCTGCCGGCTCCACAGCAAGTTCTCACTTCCAACAGACGAGACGGCAAGGTCGGGCCCGGAAAGACTATAGTCGCCCCAGACCATTGGGACCCCTGAATAGATTCAGAGTGACAAATCTGAGGAGGAAATGACAGGGGAAGAGGACGAACAGGAAGAAGAGGAGAAGGCTCCAGATGGTAACATAAGGGAGCCTCTCTACACAGTCCTAGGAAACCGTCCAACGGCAACGCGGACTGTATCTAGCGGTTACGGGCAGTTAATATGGTGGCTGCCGGTACTAGAGTGAAGAATAGCTACAGCACCTTCCAATTTACCATTAGTTAGGTATGTTCCGAAGGCAGGAGTCATTTCGGGTTAGTTTCGAATAGGCTGGTTATTTCGGATAATCACATTAATGGCACGCTTGCATTTTTTGGCGCGATGAATTGTTCTGGGGTGATCATATGTGAAATATTGCCCCCTGCTTCCATCATCTCGGGTGCGGTGGGTGGCTAGCTCTATAGCAGTTCAGGGAGACACGTTACATTGAGAATGGAATACAGTAATAATTGAGCAACGCAGATATAGCCATCGATAGTTGTGTACAAAAACAGAAAATAATAATGAAAAACTTGTAAAGATTGTACAGAGCGCGTAGAGAGGAAGTGAGTATACACAGTATAAGAATGTGTGACTGTGTCTAAAGACGCTTATGACAAGAGACAGGGGATATTGGGGGAAACTCCCACATTCTAATCGTTTCCAACCAGACGCTACATAGTATATGTACTACGAAAAATAATTTGTAGAATAACTGGTACTGGTAGTCGCTAGATACAGTCCGCATAGCCGTTATACAGTTTTCTGGGACTGCGTGGAGAGACTCCCATATCATAGAGCATAGTATAATTGTAAGTAGCCCCCAGCATTAAAAATATAGCAGATCGTAGGGATAGCGATGAGGGTGCACAGGGCGATAGGTATTCTTGAGCGTTGTTAGCAAATTATATTATCGTACTAGCATCGGTGGCGGCTTTGCCGCCCCCAGGATTCGAAACGTTGAGCATAGTGGACTTGTTATGATATCAGACAGATCACCTAGACTTCTGCTGTGTATCCACCACTGTGTATCTTGATTTAGTGCTGCTGTGTAACTGCCGCTGTGTATCCGCTGTTGTGTATCCGCCACTGTGTATCTACCACTCTGTCTACTGTGTTGTATATCCACTACTGTATCTGCTGCTGTTCATCTACCACTGTGTATCCGCTGCTGTGTATCTGCCGCTGTGTATCCGCCGCTGTGTATATCGTGCTGTGTATCTTGAACAACTTCTGTATATCCGCCGCTGTGAATATGTATCCTGACCTTGTACTGTATATCTGGCTGTATATCTGCCATGGTGTATCTGCCACTGTGTCTGCTGTGTTGTATATCCACTGCTGTATCTGCTGCTGTGTATCTGCTGCTGTGTATCTGCCACTGTGTTTGCTGTGTGGTATATCTGCCATTGTTTTTGCCGTTCTATATCTACTGCTGTGTATTCGCCCCTGAGTATCAGCCCTTGTGAATGTGTATCTTGATCTGGTACTGTATATCCGGCACTGTATCCGCCGCTGTGTATCTGCCACTGTATATATATCTGCTACAGTATATCCTCCACTGGCAGTGGTGAATGGCGGGTGGCAAGTGAAAATTTGTGAATGAGTCTACACAAATGACTCAGTGCATTAGCAAGCACTCTCCAATCCTATCTAGCAGCTTCGATGGGGTTCTAAAAACTTGTAGGTCTTCGGGATACATCCTGAGCCAACATGTGGATATCCACCACTGTACCCGCCACTGTATCAGCCACTGCCACACGCGCCATGTGGCAAGTTCACCTGACCAATGAGAATGCTTCGAGCAGGCAAACCAAGTGTATAACTATTAGATGGTATTTTAGCTGCTGCTGCCTGTCATTGAGCGATGCAGCAGATCGTTGTGGATAGCGATTAGGGCGTACAAGGTGACTGCCATTCTTGAGCATGACTCTCAAATTATTTTATCTTCCGGTCTGTTCAAGGAGCGGTGATCCGACTGGTTTGTTCACGAAAGGTGGGGCTCCCTGAGATGACCGTCACTCCGTGGTGCAACATCCTCCGCGAACAGAATAGAACACATATAGACCTGAACGAACTGACTCTCAGCTAGGCTGATAGGACGCAGAAGGCACACACTCTCTTACATATAGCCCAGTGGCGACAATTGCGTGGCCTTTTGCCACTCTGTGCCACCACCGGATATGTAACAATTGCGATTAGTCTCTTGAATGTATTGATCCGCTGGGGAAGCCGCGCCATGCGAAACAGTGAGTCCGTCTGCAGACAGATGTAGTGCGGCATTTTTGTGCATGAGAAGGGTTCGCAACCGTCCGTCCTCGTCCGGGCAGTGCTATGCCCCACCCTGGATTACAATTTTCGGAGCTGAGAATCCCCGCCCACTTTTGCTCGGGCTTCTGATTTCCGGACTACAACTCTACAGGGCCTTGCAGTCTTTACACGTGCTGCCTTAACTGAAAGTGTGTTAGGGTGATGGGAATAACATGCCATTCATACCCACCCAACTCTGTGAAGCAGATCAACAGTATGGGAAATGCGGATCAGCAGTATGGGAAATGCGAATCACCAGGTGTGAGGTATGCTGACTAGATGAGAAGCTACTGAATACGAATCACCAGGTGTGAGATATGCTAACTAGATGAGAAGCTGCTGAATACGAATCACCAAGTGTGAGGTATGCTGACTAGATGAGAAGCTACTGAATATGCATCAAATCTTCGATCGTACTTCCTGTTTTGGGTGTGGCAGCCCACACAGCACGTTCGGTCCGGCTCTAAAATTATACACTCCCTGCAGCGGTAGCTTTCGCTGGGACCCTATAATCGCCCTAAACGGGCCCTAGGGAGCCTCAGCCCGGGACACCCCAGGGAAAACAAAAGGTTCGCCCAGTTTAGACAGCTGTGCTAGGCCCCGAAAAACGCCAGTCCGGACGGACGGTTGGGATCCCTGTCCCGGGGCAGAATGTCTACGTACACTCTGCAAGACGTACACACCGCACGGACTATTCGACAGCTATTATAACTGCGCAATCTTTTAGTGTCCCCCACTAGACAGGATTAGGCGACTAATAATGGAACTCAACACCAGCACTTCGGGTCTGCAAGGCCATCCCACCTAGGAGAGCACCCTTCCTGAATCGGACTACCAATTATGGCGTATACCTTTTTCTACACTAAGAGCCCAGAGTACTAGAATCTTGGATTTTTGTCGCAGGTCAATGACCGAATATCCAGGGGACCCGTAACGTTGCGAACCGTAGCCAGCAGAGTTCAAATCCCTAGCACCTACAATACGCCACCTGCTGACCTCAATGGTTGGTCTGACTGAAAAGCTCCAGGTCAACAACCATGTCACTCGGAAGTCGGAACAACAATTCCACCGTGCATTACCATCTGCTACGATCTCCACGCACACTTTGACCGCTGCTCAGAGCTAACACATTCAGCATAATCAGCAGCGGTGAGATTTTTATAGGGATAGACAGTTACTTATTAGATTAGTGCCTCTACCACTGCTTGGTGGGAATTGGAGGCTAGAGGCGAGCTTTAATTATTTGGTAGTGGAGCTCTGTCTAGCGGAAGGTACTTAAGCTTGCGTACAAATATAATAGCCGTTAAACGGTTCCGCGCGCACTGAGTAGAGACATTTCGGATAATGGAGGTAGCTCAAGATCGTCCTAGATAGAAGGATCATCGAGTTTCACGGTAGTACCATTTGATGTATGCGACTCCATTATGGCATCAGATTCTGCACATAAAAATTGACTTTTTCCCCACACTTGACAGTGAATATGCATCACGTGATAACTGCAAAATACACAAACACTGAAACAAAAAGGGTGAAACATTATAAAATGATCTGAAATCTCTTCTGCACATCTGGGGGCGTGCTACTGCTCCTTCATTCCTGTGGATTGTGGTGGTGGATAATATTGTCCATAGTATTTATTACCAGTCATAGGAAAATCTAGTGCGTGTACTAGTAAAAGTATCTTCTCCGTCTTTTAAGGCGGTCCCGCTGGCCATCGCACAGCCACATTTTAGACTCACCATTATCAGGCTAAGGCTGTGTCAGATCCTCAGTGGTTACCGTACTTCGTAGGCTGCAGTAACTATGACCCATCAAAATGCAGGACGACAATCTTGGCGGCTGATAATGCGGGTTTTGAAATAGAACGCGACAACTCGCTAGACCCTGCGCTCAGATGCGCACAAGGCATCTACAAAGCTGCTGTAGAAAAAGAGCGTCTTGAGCATAAATATATGGATACATACCGGCTAGTTTCCTATCGTTTTCAAGCAACACGGCTAGAACGTGAATCCTACCAGTGGCCGGTATGTTTTTTCAACATATTTCCCTTAATCCCATTGACCGTTTTACTTGTGTATTGCGCTATTGCTAAGAACATCAAAACAGTTGACGAAAGTATAAATAAACTTTGAATAAGCCTCCAGCCTCGCAATTACTGAGTTATTCTAAAGCATAATGGAGTTCCAAAGCGGTCTAGGACTACGTAAGATTTTCGCAGGCATCGTGTGTTCGTGACCCACACCAATACTCTATAGTTCTGTTATAATGAGTTAACAATTCTTTTTCCGAACAGATGAAGTTGCCTTCTCAGGCGCCGTGAGCCATCTGAACGAAGTAACCTCAGATGCCACGAAAAATATCAGCGGAGTAACCTCAGACACCATCAGCCAGCTAGATGAAGTATTGTCAAATGCAATCCTCTCGGCATATCTTCTAGTATTTCTAGCAGGTCTAGTTGCGTATGCAATAACATCGATTGCGGCTTTGAGAAGTGTTGATAGTATGTTGTTTCTTGTCTGCTTTGTCTTTGTCAATACTTGGATATCCTTTCGTATGAATTCCAACGCAGCCATCGCGCTCGGAGTTCTATTTATATTATTTGTTATTAGCGGCCGGTAGGGAAATGTGGTTAGATAACTATGGTAATCTATATTGGTTGGGTATAGTGTTGGAGGTTGAATTGGATTGCAATACCGAGGAACACTCACAATAGCTGTCTCGGCAAGTACCGTTCTGCGTTAAGTGGAGGTGGTGATTGGAGAGAAGTGGGAATAGGCTTGATTAAGGTGATTTGAATACACTTCCATAGAATAGGTGGAGTGGGGTGCATTCATCTATTTTACCTACTGCAAATTGTTTATGACGCGTTGTCTTATATCAAGTTATATGTAGAAAAAGGAAATATTTTATCGCCGCATCCTATCAATTCCGTGCTGGGATACTGGGGTAGTAGATGAACAGAAACCGAGCTTTGTGGCGAGGGTCAAATAGTATGGCTAGTTAATTCCGCTTCTCGACCATGACACTTCTCTCGGGCGGAGGTATGGTGGTAGTTTTGGGGGGAGTATGATGTGTTATTATTGAATGTGGTTGGATTTGTTACATAACGAAGAGAGCTGTGCCGCGGTTGCTTGTGTTGATGTTCGCCAACGATCACGAACTATCACTCACACATGATTTAGCGAGTGATAGGCTGTGACCAATTTGGATACTGGACGGATTTTCAAGTCTCCGGACACCCGATCGAAAGCGTCCTTGGCGGCACATCAAAAGTTCGGTAGCTACGCATCAAAGCTAGATGACTATGGATAGGACATAATCTTACCCGAGTCATCTAATTATTGACAAGGGTGTCCGGAGACTTTAATACTTGGCGAGTATTCAGCCCTGCTCAGATTAGCTCTGAGATAGAATTACTCAATAGAAGAGGGTCATAGATTGATGGGACGCAAGAAACAGAAACACGCAGTTGACTAGCAGCGTTAAATTGACGGTTGTAACATACACCATTCAATGACATCTCCCTAGACCAATAAAAAACCCCATCTTCTTCTCATTCCCCCTCCCCCGCAACATCCAACATGTACCCTCGCCCCCCATCTCGCAATCTTCTACCAGACAACTACGCCTACGCACCAACCAGTATCCAACTACTCGACCAAAGCAACTATGCTGCCTGGAGCAGCATAATCTCCACGCACCTCCGTCTCCACCATGTATGGACGATCATAGTCGGTGAAGAAATTATGCCTCCAACCGGAATCGAAGAGCAGCGTGAATTCCGCCATCGCCAGGCGCTCGCAAGAAGACTGCTTATGTCCTCGCTGTCGAACCATCTCCGCAGTACTGTGGCACAGCATAATGTCGTACAAGGATTGAGTGATCCCAAGGTGCTGTGGGAGACACTGAGGGAGTGGTACTGGGGTGAGGGGGTTGAAGTTAAATAAATGGGCTGGTGTGTGCAATAGTCGGGTGGTATAGTGGAACTACAAGGGGCCCGGCGGGACATGTAATATCTAATAAAAGTTTACAATACCACCTGAAATAATGTATTTTCCTTGGAACTGAACCGGAAGATTATCTACATACCAGGATCGGTATTAACTCTCCTCACCCTGAACATCCGACATCCAGTGAACGAGCCTCAGAATTCGGCTCAGTTATCCTGATAACCGTGGTTTTGGTGCCTTAAAACGACTCGCCCCACGACCATCCGTAGTAATGATATTCAAGACAGCTAGAAGTCTAATCGAGTTGGTAGCGCGCCTGCAAGTCCGCATTCGACCCAACTGGAGGAACTAGACTAAGCACTTCAATACCATAGGTTATAGCCTATTTCAGCGGAAAGAATCGATGCCGCATGCCAGGCATCTCAATAGTCCGTACTGTCCGGGAAATACTCTGCCCGGACTGGACTAAGATTTGCGGGTTAGAGAATTCTGGACCGTTTGAGACTTGTCTCGTCCCCAGTCTCTCGTTGTCGAGCGAGGTTTCCATGGTCAGTTATCCTATCCCGGGACGGGATTTGGGATGAACAAAAATCGAAATCCTGGGCGGTATTGGACGGTATTTCGTGTCAATCGACAAAAACGGCCACCCCGTAAGAACGGCTCAATCAAATCACGATTAGACACGCGGGGCTTATCAAACTCATTGAGGCGATCATTTGACGTCCGAGAAGCGTCCTAATCGGACAAATATTCGTGGGGTTAGTATGGGTGGATGGTGGGGAGCTAGCAGGGGGGAGAATTCCATCAACTCCCATCATCCACCCATGCTAACTCCACGAATATTTGTCTGATAAGGATGGTTCTTTGACGTAAAATGATCGCCTCAATGAGCTCAATTAGCTCTGCAGGTCGGTTGTTAATTTGGCTGGGCAGTTCTTACGCTGCGGCCGTTTTTGTGATTTTTAAGCGGTATTAGAGCAGCGGAGACAATCCCGTCCGCATACCGTGATTTCGCCAGACAGCGAGAAATCCCGTCGTGGCACTTGCACGGGACGGTTTTTGGACTGCTATCTTATCTCGTTTCCATCCCGTGGTTCACACTAATTGACAGCAACCTGTTGACACGCGGATGTTGTATTGTGCGCGGAGAACTAGTCAATCGTCTGAATTCTAAGGAGCGAGAAGAGAAAGCAAAAAGTTTAAGTACACGATATTAAGATAACTAGGCTGAGAGTGGCAGCCCACGTAACAGCCACGCAATGACACGAGGCCCGTCGATGCTCTCGGGCGAATGCCCGTAATCCCGTCAACACAACTGACCACACAATTGGCACACAAAGCGCAACAAGGGCCACTGGCAACAATACGAACTCTTCATACGACAGTCGTGGCTCCGACCTATCGCAGGAGGGATCTAGACGTAAAAAGTCCTTGTAATATAACAGAACTGTCAGCCCTGTAAATACAAACAACAACATCCACAGCGTCAAATAAATTGCAGCCTGCGGCGCTACAGTCTTTGAGAAAGTCAAGTTCGGCACACCGCCAACAATATATCCAACAAAAAGAGCAATTGGTAGGTAACCATATATTCTTGCACTGAACTCCGCTGTCGCGGTGCACTGGGTTTGTGGACTGAGAACGCCAGTAGCTTTGCGGTTACATGGCAGCAACTATTAGAACAGCGAAAAAAACGGTCCACGGTCAGACAGTTGGGTTGAGGAACAAACTCTGGAATTTGAGTGCCGCTGGATTCGTGGGGACGGCGGTCGGTTCCACCAACTTCCTTATCACTCCGTATCTGAGTCTAAAACAATCCAAAAACAATTCAAGTTAAAGTAATGCAAACCCAAAGCAATTCCAAGGTAAGACAAATCCAAAGCAATTGAAACTCATGTTGACTAAGGGATTTGGCCCGCAGGCCATTGGGACTAAGATATGCACGAGACTTAGCGGGCTTGGTATGGAGCCTATTCCCCGCCAGCCTCGGGCTTGGTACGGAGACTATTTCTCCGCCATCCTCGGGCTTGGTTCGGAAGCTATTTCCCCTCCAGCCTCGGGCTTGGTACGGAGACTATTTCTCCGCCATCCTCGGGCTTGGTGCGGAAGCTATTTCCCCACGAGCCTCTGGTCTGATTAGTGCTTTCTGATTAGTGCTTTCTCTTGTTGATTCGCTCTTAGTGATTGAGATGATTTCTTTCCCATATATTTGCCTGTCTTTCTCTCTCTCTTTGCTCTTTAGACAATCACTTTGGTACGATAGTCAATTCAATATCTCTATTCGTACTCGATTGATCTCATCAACTCAAAGAAATACAAATCCTGTCCGTAATGCATCCATATCCGCAGTCACCGAGCCCAAGTTTTATTGATCTAGAAAAGCATTATTTAAAGTCAGCTGCCGAGGCCAAGTTAGCCTCAATCTTAGACTTCTTCTCCATACTGGGGGCCTCCTCCCTATTCGGACAACTCTAGTTCATATGCCCCTTCTATCCACACCTATAGCATATGTTCTAGTCCAGTCACGGAGGATGTCCCTCCGCGGAGAGACCGGTCCATTCACGGAGTCCCACCCTCAGTGACTGGACTGGTTCATTCGCGGAGTGTACCCCTGCACCCCACCTCCGTGACTGGACTGGTTCATTCGCGGAGCATACATACAAAGTGCTACTTACACTCAACGCCGTGGTGCAACTACAATTACACTATGCTCCATATCGTAACTTGAAACCAGCTCTTCTTCCTCGATGCCTTCTTCCTCTACATCGTCCTCTTCCTCCTCCTCCTCGCCCACATCCTGGTACTCTTCACGACGCGGTACACCCAAGGTTCGGCCGCCAGCAAAGAGGTCAGAAGCTCTGGTCTACAAGCGAAGCTCAAGTTCTGGCCCACACCCGAAGCTCAAGCTTTGGCCAGCGGTGCAGCTCTGGCAAATGTGGAAGCTCTAGCCAGCCTCCTAGTATGCGGACTTAACCGAACGTTTGAGCTTAACTTAGAGTCCTAGTGCGGTGGTATTACAGGCTATCGTAGGGCCATCAGTGTCACCATCATGTTCATGAGGATCTACTAGACTGTCGATTATCACTATATGCTCATGTTCGCACTCAACACTCGCACTCCCGCTCGCACTCGCACCAGCCCAATTACCCGGAAAATCAAACTGCGGATTCCGCTGGCAAATCTGATTAGGAGATCTGCTCTCCCTATGAGTCCAAGTATCGGCATTAACCCAGTACCATCGACTTAAATCCTCAACTCCGTGGCCATTGGATATCGTGAGATTCTCAGACTGAGACTACAGGTGTGGGCGCCAGAGTTGGTCACGGAGTTATATACTGCTCAGTTGAAGATGCCTTTCATTCATAGTGTTGACTAGGGATTTGGCCCGGTGACTTCCTTAGTGTTCAGTGCTGGCGGGCTCGGGCATGAGGCCGGTGGCTTACGGCCCCCATTGACCTCGTCTGCTCCCACCAGCCTCGCCTGCGCCCATCGGCCTAGCATGCCCTCATGCTGAGCAGGAGGCCAAGCCTCGGCACTGATGCTCGGCTTCGGGCTCCAGCTTTGGCAGTCGGTATGGAGTTTTTCCTTCTCTTTCTTTCGTATATAAGTCTATAGTTTTCTCTCTCTTTGAATCGACAGACAATTCAGCTTCTTCGTTCTTTCTCTTTTGCTCTCAACACATAGCCTGGGGAATCCTCTCGATACTCGCAAAGGGTGGTGAAGGTCACTGCCGGAGGGTGCAAAAGACTAGCTGCATCACTGGAAAGGTCCACTTCAAAAAACCAGCTGTGTCTCATCGATAGACCAGCGGAATCTAGTGCGAAAGAGGTTCTGCAGCGAAAGAGGTTTTGCAGCGAAAGAGCCACTGCAGCGAAAGGGCCACCACAGCGCAAGACGCAAGAAGAAGTAAAAATCTCCAAGCCTGAAAGGGTGTGAAAGAGCATTCGCAGCGAAAGTGTGTGGAAAGCAGCCAAAAGCCTGAAAGCACGTGGTACAATCAGGAACTCTCAAAGTATGGTTGAGTTTCGCGATGTGGGCTGAATGCACGTAGTTGCTCTGGAGTGAATGCAATTGCATTAATTAAATTCAGCTGGATATGTCCAGCTGAGTGCGCATACATGCGTGGGCATATGTATGCAGAGTATTCACCGAGTGTACGCTCGGTGAATGGACCAGTCCATTCACTGAGGTGGGGTGCAGGGGTACACTCCGCGAATGAACCAGTCCAGTCACTGAGGGTGGGACTCCGTGAATGGACCGGTCTCTCCGCGGAGGGACATCCTCCGCGACTGGACTAGAACAGCATATAATGCCCGTCTGCCAGTTGCTAGTAGATGAGCTGGTGTGCCGACCTCGGGCCTTTCTTCGTCACGAATAAGGCAGAGTCGGAATCGATGCCTTTGTATCGGTGGAGGGTGGCTTCGAACGATTGCAAGTGTGTGATGATATTTGCAACAGTACCAACTTTCCCACTGAACTCCAGGGAGGTCATGAAATTCCTCCAGTCGTTGGATTTGGGCGAGTTCGACAAGATGTAGAATTTTCGTCAGGTTTCATTGATCTTGATATCGCAGATGGCCAGGTCTCGTACGATTGCATCTTGAGCCGATATCCACTCGGTGGCCGATGGGTATGATTCAAGCGTGGAAGCTGCCAATTTCACTAACTCATACTAACCGTCTAGTTTGATAACTTTCTCGAAGTCGGTCTTGACTGTATCCCAGAGTTCCTTCGGGTCATTGATGTCTAGATATCGCATCTGTATGGCTACATCTATCATAGTGGTGAGTAGGCCCGAAGCCTAGTCGGTATTCATCTGCCATCTATCTCAATGTCGGAGAAAATTGTCGGAGCAAGTGAGATATGCCGAGTCGGTGGATTTGGGTTCGAAATCATAAACAGCATCTCGAGAGTCCTAGGTAGCAACTTTCGTGGTCGAAGTTCCACTGCCTGTCGATGGCACCATCGGTAATCTTAGGACGCACATTTCACCGGTGACGTACTTCCATAGGACCTGCCACGCACCCCGGTTTCCACTTCAACGGCCCATTGATGATAATTGCGCTCATTGAGCTTAATGACTGTAGTTTCCATACTCGTCATGGCGAATAGTCAATGTAGAAGGTAGGGGACACAGAGTTAGTGTCTCAACAATCTGGGGGTGGCTATAGGGCCCTGTAGGTATTTAGTCCAAGAACCAATTGCCATGGTCTCAAACAGCCCAGAAAAATCAAAGTCCAGTCTCAGGCAGAGTGTTGTCCAGACGGGATCAGTGTTCCTAAGCGGCCCGGCCGGCCGCCCGGCTTTTTAGCGGCCTCCATTCTGAAAGCCTGCGCTAAGGGCGGCCCGGCCTGGCCTGGGTCAGAAGCTGCCCGGCCGGCCGCCCGGCCTGCACGTGATTTAACAACCCTGCATCGGCCTGCATAAGCCTTGGTCTGGTTGATGGATGGAATACGGCAATGGCAGGGCTACGATGATTGAGTTGGATATGGTTTATGTTTCGTTCTGTTTAGACTTTCTTAGTAAAGGCAGCAGAGAATCTTTCGAACAAAATATTCTGTTTAGGCTTAGTCCGCCAAGAAAAGCCGCCCGGCCGCCAAGAAAAAGCCGCCAGGCCGGCCGCCCGGCTTGGGCCTACAGATCGGCCGCCGGGCCGCCAAGAAAAGCCTGCAGGCCCGGCCCGGCCCTCATTTAAAAGCCGCCGCTAAGGGCGGCCCGGCCCGGCCTATGCAAAGCCGGCCTGGCCTGGCCGCTTAGGAACACTGGACGGGATAGATTCTTGAGATGCCTAGTTCCTGGAGGCTGCAGGAGCCAAGCTATGAGCCCTCCTGCCCGGAGGGGGAAAAGAGCGGCGGATCTCTCGTCTTGGATAGCGAGGCAAGAGTAGTCCGGTGGAACGTCATGGTGTCGGCGAGGTGTGGGCAGACCTCCCAACGGTGGAAACCAATTAGGTTTCCGCGGGGAAACTGCACTGCACCAACCACTTAATTGTTCAAACTGCACTGCATACTAAACCAGTGCAATGAACCGGTTGACAACTGGTTCAACTGTATATATTCAGTTCAACTATCTTAACTGGTTCAAACCAGTGTACAGTACTGCCATGAATTTTTCTTCGCCAGCTCTAACCTTTGCCCACGCTGTACATAGCACATTATTTTCAAACATATCCTCCTTACTCAAGGAAAGCCATGAAAATCCTGAACCTTGGGTGAAAATCTTGAGATTCCACAGAGAAACCATTGTGAACATACACTACAAATCGACCAGTGGCTATGCAAGTGGTGAGTGACTAACTATACATGAGTCTACATTGTGGCTCAGATCATTAGCAACCTCTCTCCAGTCCATTCTAACAGCTTCGCTGGTCATCTCGAAACTCGTAGACCTTTCGGCCAAAATCCTGTGTCAACAAGAAGTGGAATGGGAACTGAGTGGCAAACTAACTAACCAGCAGTGAACCAGTGGATTTTGAACTTACAAACTGCACTGCACTGCACTGTGAGCCTCCACCAACTGCACTGCACTGCCAAGAACTAACTACATACCGCACTGGTTAACTCATTACAAGCGGTGCACTGGTTCAACCGGTGGGAGGTCTGGGTGTGGGAGGCTGAGGGATGTTAATGTTGTGTAGTTAAATATTAAGCAACAGTGATGTCAACCGTCCCGTCGGACGGCCGAGCACGGTGGGCTGTCCAAGATTTCTCCAGGACGGACGGGATGGCGCCAAGGCCGTCCGTCCCGTCCTTACACCACAATGACGGCCTGACGGCTGGGGACTTGCCGGGGACTGCGACTTTGCAGTCCCCGGCAGTCATTCACCGTCCCCGGCTGACATCGGGCAGTTTCAGTATCACTTTAGATGACATCGAAAATAGCCCTGAGACCACGCGGTCAGAGATATACATGGACCCATGCCAGGGGAGCTGCGACACGTGTATCTAGCTACAGTGCTATAGCATGAGTAGGTGCGAATTAGGTGTATATAAAGGTTGAAGATACACCCACTCAGAGCATGATCCATGCCAGTCACTTCTTGCTCAAATGGGTGTTGAGCTGATGAGTATTCCAGCAATGTCACATGAACCAGAGTATCTATTTAGCAGTGCAAAGTTGCTTATCAGTGACCTACGAAATCGCTTGGGTGATGATATCATTGAGGCTGCTGAGTGTCTGAAATCTTGGGTGAAACAAGGCTTAATCTTTGGAGCAACAGAGTCAGACATGGTCAAGATGGAGCAGATGCTGAATGATCTTGCTTCGAGGTCAAAGTAGATGTAACTAGTTTTATGAGATTTTATAATGTACAATGCAGGAGATCCATGGATGTCGGTAGATGACGGCCAGGGACGGCTAGTTGGCCGTCATTGTCGTCCGTCCCCGTCCCCGTCCTACCTCAAAAAGACGGCGCCGTTTCTGTCCTGCCCTTGGACGACGGCGACTTTGCCATCCGTCCCCGTCCGCAGTGATCCCGGACGGACGGGACGGTTGACTTCACTGTTTAGCAAATATGAAGCGTAGTACACTCAAGTCTACCCTGTTCTTTTCAAGAATTAAATGACTACACCCGACTGAAGAGTGTGACTTCTACCACTCATAGATATCAGAGTGAGGATACAGTGATATTACAACCAGTACTGATTACAACCTTCACTACGCAGCCGATTTTGTATGAGAACAGTAGTACTTACAAAATAAAGTAAACAATCACTCAAGGCAATCCAATAAATGGATCCCAAAGTGCTGAATAATTATAACACCTACATAAACACCGACATAATTTCTCAACCCTAGGAAAAAGTATTTTCCTGTAACCAGTTCCAACCAATCAGAAGCAATCTTTCAAACGCCAATTCTAAAATCCATAATTCAGCAATAAGGTCCAGGCAAACTATTCATACTCCCAGCCGTCGTCATACAGGATACAGTCGCGCGTCTGCACCAAATCTATCTTTAGCTGCCATTCACCTTGTATATATATGCAAAGAATATCTCGGAGAAGCCGCGCATCGCACAGGTTGATAGCGAACTTCCAGCTGCTGACATTCGGGCTAACGAGTATCATTTCATGTGCTTTCAGCCAAGCTTCCAAGACCAATAACGGGGGATTTTCTCCGTAATCTTGCCTCTCCACGGCTCTACTGAGGGCCAGAAGGAAGGATTCTTTCAATCTCGGGATAGAGTAGACAAGGTATTGTTCGCCATACTGAAGGAGAGTATCGAAAAGTATTTCTAAAACGTAGGCTGCTGTAGTTGAGTCTCCGTGGCTACAGAGGACAAAAGGGTCTGGAGACATAGCGTGTAATATCATCGGAACACATCGCCGTGGAATAGTGACAGACAAAACCATCCGAAGCACACGCATTGAAAGCCCTGATGGGTTAGTTAACGCAATATGGACTGCTTCGTTAATTGATCGTGGCATATTGATCCAACCATATCGGGCAAGCACCCGCAACATCTGCTGGTCTTGGTTCTGGATTGCCAAATCAGCGATGCCTGTATATGGACCGTCAAGGTGGTCAAGCAATTCCAACATGTCCATCGATGTCATGTTAAGACAATACTGTGGTATACTTTGGACCCAGCCATCTCTGTCTACATCGAAACTGTGCCAACGACGCATAAACTGGGTCCACCAAAACCACTGAGCTGCCGGCGCATTTGGGTCGATTTGGTTGGGGTCCATATGATAGTACAAAATTCGACGGTGATGGTGTTCCTGTTGCAGGAGGTCCTTGATATGCGACATGTCAGGAAGACATCCAATACTGCGGCCCATCGACTGCGTCGCCCTATAGTTGTTCCAGATACACTTATCAAACCAGATACAGTTATCAAATTCGTAATAACCATTCTTGCGTCCATAAACGCCATCCCCGCAACGCGATTGTCGAGGTGGCTCTGGACGCTACCCCTCACTGCTCTCCATGTAAACAATAACTCAATAAGCGATTCCACATTTAGGTACGATAGTATGTTGTTGAATAGCTCCAGTGGCAACGCAAACAGCGGACCTGTTGTAGATGTGGGTTCCAACGCCATCTCCGTGTTTGTTTGGCTTGTTACCGCAGTCGACGTGTATCTAGGGGGGAAACTTTAGTGGATATTGATCTTGATGCATCAAGCGTCGCAGACAGGACTCTTCTACAGAGACGGAGAAAGACGCTAGATATATACAAGGTACAAAGTATAGAGAGAGAGAAGGAACTCACTCGAGATATCACCAAGACAGTGGTATGGCTTGTAAGCTGGCCAGACCTCCCAACGGTGGAAGCAGTATACTGGTTGGATGCGGTAATCTGGTGGGTAAAATAGTTGGTTCTTGGCAGTGCAGTGCAGTTTATAGGACTTTGCAGTTCAGTGGAGTGCAGTTTGGCATTTGAGAATAACCAGTACACCACCAGTTTTACGGTTAATATGGATGCGAGAAAATACATGAAGACAAGACTCAGGTAGGGTGAAATCTTGATTAGCCATCATTTTTCTGCTGCGAACTTGTTTACAGTGGGTCTAACTTGCCCAAACTCTGCAAATTGTCCATACAATACCAAAATCATTTGTGCTGAGTAAGATATTATCCACTCTCTACAGCCAACAACTTTGCATGGAGCAGTTTGCACTGGTTCAGTTTAGTTTAACAGTTAAAACCAGTACAAACAGTTTAATTAGTTCCAACTAGTTTACAAAACTGGTTTCGCATGCAGTCCTGTTTCAATTCATATACAGTTGGTATAAACAATATAGTGCCGTTTCGTGCCAATTTTACAATCAGTTTCCACCATTGGGAGGTCTGCAGCTGGCCTACCCTCAGCCTGTGTCAAGTCTATACATATAGAACAGTTCATATTGAAATGCATATATATACAGGCGTCTCCATGCATGGTCAATTGAAAGATCGTAATTGGCACGGTAACTTGTATCCATTTAGGCCATTTCAGGCTGACAAGTATGTTGCCTCTGAGTGTTCATAACAAGCTGGAGATCACTCGGCTAGCTCGCTAGAGCCTTAACCCCATTATAACTATCAATAAGGCTATTTGAGAATGAAAAGTATGTCACCCCTGGTATATGTTCCTGTTGTAAAGGACCAATCTGCTCGACATTACTAAACTAGTTGCCTCGAGCCCCAACTCCATCCTTCCAATCACATACTCTGGGGTGGCAATTACACTGGCAGTGTCTGTAATCCTGTCATCTTATGTGTACTACCCTCTATACTGTTAGTAACACTGAACATTGTATAATGATAACAATATTTTTCAATTCTGTGCTGTGATGGCATTCTTATCTGATTCAGCTTGAAGATATATTTGTTAACCAGCTGGAGTAGAGACAATTGTTGTTACTATATAGTTTTTTAATTGTATTTGCAGGCGACTTTGAAATGTTTTGATGTTTTGAGATTATAGCTGCACTTTCTGATTGTAGTTAGTTATTCCTAATGGCTTTCAATCTGGGCATCATGTTTGTTGCGGGATGATTTTCCTGGGTTGATTTAGCATCAGCCCAAATTTTGCAACCACAACTGGATCGTTCTTGTTGTCTCTATTTACTGTTACCTTTCAACTGTTTTGATTTTATGACAATACATGCTTGTAATTATGTGAGTAAGGTTGAGCTGACAGCTATCGAACGGAATATCATTCTTGTTACCTGATCTACATTCTTGCCTGGTTTAACTTCAGCCCAAATTTGTCTAATACTTATATGTTGTTTATTTAATATCAACATATGTGCTGCTCTGAAACATATGATGTTATGAGAATCTTTGCACTGGCATAAGGTAGATGGGTAATGCTTATGACATTCTGTCTGATAGCAATGTTAGGGGTTCTCCTTTAGCAGCGGTAATGATACATGTTTGAATGGAGCAGGTACATGTGACAATCATGACGAAACTAATATGCAAAACACCTACCTGCGATTACGTGAACATGTTTGTCAGTCAGGTGGTTCTTAGCGGAATTACACTTGAGCCGCATGTCGATCAATTAGTGACAAGAACGCTCGCACTAGCGGATTCAAATATGAAGATGCAATTATGTCGCCATTGCTTGCATCTGCGTCTTGATGTCGACGATCAGGTCGGTGGTAACCATGATGAGCAGATCGTCGACATATAAAACAATCGCTGCACTGACCGTGCCTTCATCCTTGTTGCGAAGTATAAAGAGACCTCCATCGACTCTCGAAGCCTTGAAACCGATCGATATAACATAATCTCTAAATGTGCCGTACCAAACGTGAGATGACTATTTCAAGCCATACAATGACTTCCGCAGTCGCAGAACCAATTTCTTAGTTGATCGTTCGGTGCTCGATAAGCGAAAATATCCTTGCGGTAGGTGCATATAAATCTCCTCTTCGAGGTCGACTCCCAAGAAAACCGTGCAAACGTCCATTTGATGAATATCGAGGTCGTACTTGGCAGCGATGGCAAGTGCAAATCGTACATGCCCGAGATGCGCAGTGGGTGCATGAGTCGCCTGATAATCGATGCCTTCTACCTGGTGATTTCCTCCGCAGACGAGTCTAGCCTTGAATCGCTGAACATTTCCGGCACCATCGCACTTGACTTTGTAGACCCAGTGACTCGGAATTGCTTTTCGACCTTCCGGGAGCTCCATAAGATCTCCAAAAACCTCGTTCTGCTCGATTGCACTTAATTCCTCCCGCATGGCCTTATCCCATTCGTCAGAGTGTGGAGACTCGAGTGCTGCTTTGTATGACTTTGGGTCGATGATGCCATCAGTGGCTGAGGAGTCGGAAATGCAAGCTGCAGCGAATATGGGAGCGAGATAATCATCGTATTCTTCATCATCGGGAGCTAATTGTGACGACTCTTGCAATCGAATGCAACTACTGCGAGTTCGGCGAGTGCCCGCAGGTGGTTCCCAAGAATCTCCGAGAATGCTTTCGTGATCGAGTCCTGCCAACTCTCCAGTCCAAGTCGTTTTCTTCGATTTGTCAACTTGCGGGGGTGGAGTCTCATCGTCTTCCTCGTGGCCGTTGTCCTCGGCTATATTTTCGAAGTCTGATGGAAATTGTGACGTCCGGAACCGGCCTCTCCAGCCTGCCGATTAATGGGTGGAGTCGATCCAACTGGCTGAGGTATATCGATTTGCTTCTTTAACTCCTCCTTGGACTCCTCTGGCACGATGACGTCTCTAAAAAAGTGGTCGCTGAGAATTGCATCGTCTGCTGCATTCAGTGCCGTGTATCGCCTGTCTTCCCTGAAAATGACATCTCTCGAACGATGCAGGGCCTTTGCAAGAGGATCATACACAAGATATTGTTGATTCGATATGGAATAGCCGACGAGGATGCCCGGTGTCGCGCGATAATCGAGCGTCTTCCGTTTCTCTTTCGGGATATGCACGAAGGCCAAGCATCCAAATACTCGGAGGTGCTCCATCGATGGCCTCTTTCCATGCCACGCTTCGTATGGGGTTTCACCGATTATAGATCGAGTTGGCGTCCGATTCTTGAGATAAACAGCGGCTTCGACGGCAAATGTCCAGTATTTCTTCGATAATCCAGCGTCGTCTAACATGCACCGAACATGTTCGAAAATCGTGCTATTCGCTCTCTCAACCACTCCATTTGACTGCAGTGTGTATGGAGTAGTCGTCTCCTTCAGAATCGCTTCCTGTTTAAGGTAACTGGCGATCTTCTTCGAAGTGTATTCGCCTCCTCCGTTGGTGCGGAATCGTTGCACTTTCTTTCCCGATTGCCGTTCCATGAGTGCCCCTGTATGCGAACTCCGAAGCGAAGCGAAGGAGTGGGAGTCATGGAGGATCACTTCCGTGTCAGACGAATGGCGCCAGCCATTTCTATGATTCCTTTGCCATGTCAGGCACGTAGCACATGCAGCGTTATCACTCGACCACCGTGACCTGGAGTCTAAGTGGAGACACAGTGGTTTAGCAAGTACTCCACCTCCTAAGAAGCGGCTCTGAATCATGGAGCATCAGCCCACCAGATTCATCTGCTGGCATTCGCTTGACACGGAAGTTTGTCGAGCCTGATGTTACATGGAGCATCCGATAGGGCATAGGGCACACCACTCTCTTGTATGTATCTCGAGTCTTTCTCCTTCTCTCTCTCTTCTCTCTGTAACTTTAGACTATACACACGGTTCTCCCCTATCACAGTAACACCTGACACGAGTGTGCCAACCGAGTGAGCGGTTGTGCTGTTCCAGCCGAATGCTTTATCATGGGCCAAGATCCTTGGCGTGCTAACATGATCAAGTAGCGCACCCTCCGAGTCAAGGCAAGCATTTCTTTCTTCTCTGCTTCACGTCACTTGAAGAGAGAGCAACAAAACATCGACAGACGGAGACACAGCAAACTACATGTCAGTTGCCAGTCGCTCAGCAAGGCGTAATGTCCATATCTACGATACAAACAGTCCCACTACAGTGCTCGGAGGCCTCATTCTCACCAACGGTGTGACCAACGCCAATTTTTATTCGATGGTAGAGATTATCTGTATCTTCGACGCCAATCTTTTTCTACGAGACAACAGTGGGCTGGTGATTCAGAGGGATGAGCAGCCACTTCAGCCAGGGAATTACTACATTATCACCAGCTGTAGGTTTCTTCACGATTATATCGTTAAGCCGGTGCTGAGTCCGAATAGGTTCCATCATTGTCAATAATGAGCCCTGGCTGGCTCGTACCATCTCGCCGAATACCGGAACCCGTGTCGCAGCGTTCCGTGATGCTGTCCGTGAACGAGATCGACGATGTGTTATCACAGGAGAGGAGGCTGATGACGATTGGGTGGGCATGGAGGCTGCACACATCTTTCCGCTGGCATATGAGGCTGAATGGAATGCGAGAAACTATGGTCGTTGGACCAACATTCCGCCGGCTATCGTGTCCGCAGGATCCATCAACTCTGTTCAAAATGGAATGTTGCTAGAGAGTGCCATTCACGCACTTTTCGATAGCTACCTTGTTTCAATAAACCCAGATGTATGTATGACTAGTTTTGGGGCTTCTGGCTGACAATTGTTTCAGGATGGTTACAAGATCGTCTGCTTCAGACGCGATAGAAAAGGAATCGCCGGTAAGCATCTCGATCAGCGATTTGTTGAGGACCCGCATCGGCCAATCGATCAGGTTTTGCGTTGGCATTTTCGGCAGGCAGTGTTGGCCAACATGAGAGGAGCTGGGGAGCCTGTTTTCGAGATTGATTTTCCACCTGGTTTGGACATGATGGGTGAGATTATAAGTGGTCCCAGGGCTGCGGAGAGGATGGAGTTTGAGCTGTTCAGTCGCTTCGCAGTATAGTAATTTTTCTTTTTTTTTCTTCTTCTTTGGCGTTTCGGTGAATAGATGGTGAATAGATGGCGGAGATGGAGTTTCTGTTATATGGCGATTGAATTCAATGAATATCATTCTACTATATTCTGTTCATAGGGTTTATTTGGGAAAGATGGGGGTAACGGGGGCGACAGTGCGAGGAGCGGAGCGACGGGAGGGTAATAGGATTTGGTTCGTGTCAAAGGAATGGCGACAGCCATTTCTATGATTCCTGACACGCCAGGCACGCATCTTCTAAAAGACGGCTTTGAAGCGCAGCCCCGTCTTCTCTGTTGGCATCTGGACTGACACAGAAGTTGGCTTGCCACCTGTTACATGGAGCATCTGATAGGGCATACTCCCTTGTATATACCCCTGAGTCTTTCTCCGTCTCTCTCTCTTTCTCTCTCTCTTCACTCTGTACTTTAGTCTATACACACGTTTCTCCCCAGACAGTAACACCACCGGAGTAGGTCTAGCCGAGTGATGGCTGGTGCGTATCAACCGAATGTTTCATCATGAGCCAAGACACTTGTCGCGTTAAGTAGTTGACCCCTTCGCGTCAATGCAAGCATTTCTTCCTTTCACTTCACCTGAACAGATAAACAACGAAACATCGGCAGACGGAGACACAGAAAACTACATGCCAGTTGCCAATCGTTCCGCCGGACGCGATGTTCATATATACGATGCGAATGATCCCACTACGGTGCTCGGAGGCCTTATTCTCACCAATGGTGTGACCAACGGCAACTTGTATTCGATGGTTGAGATCATCTTTGTCTTCGGCCATGACTATTTCCTGCGAGACGAAGGCGGCACTACGGTCCAGAGGGATGACCATCCGCTTCAGCCTGGGAGTTATTACATTCTCACATGTGGTAGGTTTCTTCTATAATGGTATTGTTAAGTAGTTGCTGATTGCAATAGGTTCCATCACTATCAATGATGAGCCTTGGCTAGTTCGTACAGTCTCGTTGTGTACCGGAAGCCGTGTCGCGGGGTTTCGTGATGCTATTCGCCAGCGAGATGGTCGATGCGTTATAACAGGAGAAGAGGCATTAGGTGTTGGTGAGTCGAGGTGGTTTGGATTCGAGGCTTCACACGTCTTTCCTTTGGCATACGAAGGGCATTGGGTGGAGCACAACTACGATCGTTGGATAACAATTCCATCGGCTAATGGAAGATCCATCAACTCTGTTCAGAATGGGATGTTGCTAGACGCTACCATTCATTCTCTTTTCGAGAACTACGCTATTGCGATCAACCCTGATGTATGAATGATTAGCTTTTGGAGTCTCAGTGACTGATAACTATTTCAGGATAACTATAAGATCGTCTGCTTTCAGCCCGATAGAAAGCGTGTTGCAGGCAGGCATCTCGACCAGGAATTTCTTGAGGATTCGCATCGACCGGTCGATCAGCTTCTGCGGTGGCATTTTAGGCAGGCAGTATTGGCGAATATGAGGGGAGTTGGAGAGCCTGTTTTCGAGATTGATTTTCCGCCTGGTTCGGACATGATGGGAGAGATTATGAGTGGTCCTAAGGCTGGGGAGAGGATGGAGTTTGAGCTGTTTAGTCGCTTCGCTGTGCAATGATTGGTTTTCTCTTCTTCTTTAGGGTTTCCGTAAATAGATGGCAACGGAGTTTCTGTTATATGGCGATTGAATTCAATGAATATCTTCTACTATATTCTGTTCATAGGATTTATTTGGGAAAGATGGGGGTAACGGGGGCGACAGCCCCTGTATGTCAACGGAGTCCAACGGAGCGCTCCGGGGTTAGGTTTTATGGGCGTGTCAGAGGCATGGCGACAGCCATTTCCTCATTTCCTCTGACACGCCAGGCACGCAGCATGTCAGGGCTCGTCACTTGTAAGAGTACAGGCGTTTAACGAAGGGAAGGAGCGTAAGCGGATGTACCGGAGCCCCTAAAAAGCAGTTCTGAATCATGGAGCGTCAGCCCATCCGCTTCATCTGCTGGCATTCGCTTGACACGAGGTTTTGAGTGTCTGACACGGACGCTTTATTGCATATACAGGTCTCAGCCGGAGATGAGCCTCGTATGGCCGGAGACGGTGTCTTCTATGACCGGAGATGACGGTGTCTTGAATGGCCGGAGACGGTGATGTCTCGTATGGCCGGAGATGACTGTTGACTCTGATACTGGCTGAAGCTTAGAAGAGACACGAGTTAAAATATTAGCTAATCTTCTAGGTAAAACTCACTCAGATGAAACCAAAGGTAAAATATCTGCAGCTATTCTTGGTAAAATTCGTACAGAGGAAGTGCGAGCAAAAATGTGTACTGCTAAAATGGGTGCAAACAATCCTATGTTTGGGATTCCAAGACACTTGTACTCTCATGTTGGTTCGAACCGAGTGATGGTCCGTGTGGCGCCAGCCGAATGCTTTGTGGTGACCCAAGACCCTTGGCAATGCTAACATGATCAAGTAGCTACTCCCGTTCTGATGCTCTGCTGCGCCGCTTTGGCCGCTTCGGTCCCCATTGCCCACCTGCTGCTGAACGCAATATGATTTCGTTTCCAATTATGGCATTTCACCAGCGTCTGGCAGCAGAGTGATCCCTGCTATGCCGTCCACCCCACTATATTTCATTTGTGGTTGCTTGTCTGGTGATGCCCTGAGCAGGAGCTACACTTGGGTGTGCTGCCGCAGTTGTTCTTGATGTGGCCCAATCCAGAGCAGAGCTCACACCTGCTGTCAGGGTACACATTAGTGAATACATCAACTTGGTACCACACTGCCGCCATGTTGATACCTTTCTTGATTTGACTCTGTGCCACCTTGCTTCCCTTTACGACAAAAACTACTGATATTGCGGTAATTTCTCCAATCTCCCTCCTCTCCCTGATGGTGCGAGGGTTCGCCAACCATCACACTTGGGTGGGGATCGCGATGCCCTCGGGCTCTGCAGCAAATGCCTCTCTCATCTTCTGCCGGCCTTCCGTGCCTTTTCCCATGTACCGCACGAATGGTACTGCATGGATCTGTAGCCTTTCCCAAGACTCATTCACGTGGACATCAACTATTACTTTGTCAACATTCCTAGCTGTTGTGCTGATGATGTCATGGTATTGCAGAGCAATCTCCGCTGTTGAATTCTGGTGCCTGATTGCTTGGATTGCACTCTTGGAATTCTTTCTTGCGTTCATGATCCTACTGTAGGCCGGGGCCTGCTGGTGGAATAGCGCTCTGTTGATCGCCGACAAAATTGGTTGGTCCTTGTTGTTGGGGAGTAGCACGCTCTTGCCTCTCCTGATGATTCGGTGTCTGTTTGACATCCTCGAACCTGTTGTTGGGGCAAGGGATTGCCTGGCCAATGTCGTTTGGTTTTGTGGTGGGACTGTCTCACATTGTCTAGTCAGTGTCGGCACTATTGACGTCACCCCAGTCGGTGTCAATATGGTTCTCAGCGTTGGTGTTGGTGTTGGTGTTGGTGATGGCTTTGGGTCTGGTTTTGATTGGAGCTGCCTTTCAGGCTGCAGTTGTTGGCCCTGCTCCTCCGGCATTTTTGGTCCACCTGACTGTGTCTAGGCTGAGTGTATCAAGACCTCCAGGCCGATACCCTCTGTGTCTGCTTTCCTTTCCTCTCTCTGTCCCCATTCGGTTGCAGCCACCACCCTTGTAACCATATCCGTGATGTCCTTGCCCCACAGTACATCATTCAGGTGGTATGCATCCCGATTCTCCTCTCTTGCCTCCAACCACATTTTCATCCCTCACCACTACACTTCCAGCAGTGCAGTCAACATCTCCAGTATGTTTGCAATTTTGGCAATGGAGTGGTGGAGCACTGCTAGCTCGCGGGCTTGCTGCTCAGCCATTCACTCCATGCAGCATCTCCAGTCCCCAGGGCCCAAGACGGCCACGGGGGCCTCGCTCATCTTCCTTCGCTTCCCCTTCTTGTTTCTCGCCGTCGGCTCAATTGTAGCTGTGTCGGGCGTATCCGCGGCGGTGGGGGTCACAACCATCCCCAGCTCCATAGCCAACTCCATCACAATAGTCATGGGCTCGTCGCGCGACCCATCTCCCGCTCCTCCCGTGTCCATGTCTCCTCTCGCTCCCTCTGACTTCAGTCGTCACCTCTGTGAGAGAATCTGCTGCTAGGGTAGCCCAAGTCGTCGCTTGCTTGCTGGTCATCACATCGCCTTCTGCTTCCACCAAGCCTTTTCACAAATCCACACAATTGCGTGGTTCCTTATGCATGCTGTTTTTACTAATGTGCCCACCCTCCTGTGGCGATCCAGAGGTGCTAGCAGTCTCGTTCCGGGGTCAATTCGACGTTAAAAATCGATTGCCGCTGTCCGCTTTTTGGTTGCTGTCGTTGTTATTGACTTAATTCGCCGTTTCAGTTTTGCCAAGACTCGCGTGTGTCAGAATTTGGGGATGGGCTTGGTGGGTCAGTGGCCTTGTGCCCTCCATTGAGGTAGCGGGAAGAGGGAGGGACGACTTTGCCTAGGAGAGAGGTAGGGGGAGTTTCAACGGCCTTGTGCCCTCCGCCGACCGAAGACCGAGGAAGTTCCGGGGAAAAATGGGTTTATATATGCCATGACCGCTATGCGGCCGGCCGGCTTGGGTAACTTAGCTGGGCACCTCTTCGAGGTGAATGCAATATGATTACAATCAAACAAACCTTAGCTTAGTCTACAACAAAAACATTAGAAACTCTAAATCTTTAAATTTGCCAATATCTTTATCTCTTAACCATTATAAGACTTTTGAGCACTATATATGGTAGAGTAGAGTCTGCGCAAGTTCGATTCTAGAGAAAATTTCGCAGCTGCTGCCAGCCTTTGTAACTAAACTGACAGTCCCTGGTTATACCTAAAGTTTTGTAACTCTAACATATTGAATATTTACCCAGTATAGTAGACCCCGACAACATGCAATCTGACGGGGTCTACGCCCTGGACTAAGATCTCCTACTTTCTGTGACCGGGCGATACACCAGTTGCCACATATCTGCAGAAACATCCAATGGGCCGAGATTGAAAAAACGTCCTGAACTTGTCCTGGCTGGGATGATAATTCACAGTTTCTGAAATTTTCACATCCTTGGCCTTCAAATGCGAATGCCTGAAAACGGTATACTACGACTAGTTCTTCGTCAACCTTATTTTTATCCCGAACACAGACGGAAATACAGCGTAGGTGCATGCAAGTAAACCCACCCGCAGGTAAGCTCCATTTGCAACAGCGCAGCCGGACGGGTATGAAAAAAGGCCATATTACTGGAACCCGGGAAAGTAGCTGTTAGGTACTTAATCGTCTCAGAACACGAACCACCCAATTTTTGAATATACTTACACCTAGTAAATAAGCTTTCCCATAGGCCAATAACGAAATCACAATATACGGCTAAGCCAACCAGTACCAAACCCAAATTCCAAGCGCAAAAAGAAAAAAATAACGAACACCAATTTGAATGAAAAAGCTTCCACTATTCCCCATCTCCGCCAGCTTCCAGTGTTCAAAACGGGCCGGCCAGCATATCTGAAACATGAAAATCAGCAAACTCTCTTCCTAATGGGTAGCAGGCGATATTATTTTGAGTGAAGGGTGGACTATTTTCCGTGGAGAATGAGCTATTTTTAGTAGTGGAATACAAATTTGGAGAGGGCATAGATGGTCACTCGGCCCGCGGGCGCCCGCAGGCCGGGCTTTTTACTCAAAGCTCGCTATGATGGTAGCCAGCTGGGCTGTGTCCAATGCCCGACGGCCAGGCCTGAATATGTCAAGGCCTGCCCGGCGCAGCCTGCTTCGAAAACTGCTGTCTTCATCCCCAACGTTTCCAGAAGCTATTTCGCAATTAATGTTCACCATTCATCTATATCTAATAGATAAATGCAAAACATACCTCTCAATATACTTCTGCTCCTTCCTCACCATCTTCCATTTTCGCTCTTCCTTCTTCTCATCCTCATCGACATACTCTAAACCTCGGGAAGAACCCCTCACATTGTCAGTAGGAAATATGCCTCAGTTCTTACCGTATTCACTCTCCTCTGACTCTAAAACTGGGTCCGTCAGTGTCTGAGAAAACTCCGTGTCCTCCATCGCCATCGGGCATCTCTGTGCACGCCACACTGCATTCAGGCGACTCTTCATGCCCTTGAACTTGGGTATGGAGGTAAAGTGTCCTTCTTCTGTGCAACCGGGACCTAATATCATCATCAGAAGTCGGAAGTAATACATGTTCTTTCTGAAGTACTTACAAGAACAAGCCGGCTTGTAATAGTCCCAGGTGTTGTAGAAGCAGAGTGGGGCCTCCTCTCTCCACCACTCTCTAGCAGTGGGGAAGTTTCGCTTTTAAGTGATTGGTGAGATTGTTAGAGGGCGAGGTGTTAAAGACTTAAGGTACCCTGTACGTCGGAGTTTCAGCAGCTTTGCACGATTGGAAGAGATGTTGGGTACGGTGGTGAATGTTGCCGAATGACCTGTACGGTGGAGTTTCAAAAGTTTTGCGTGCTAAGAAGAGATGCGATGCATGATGATGGATCATGGATGATACGGGATGATGTGGGGAAGAGGAATAAAATGGATTTAAGAAAGTGAGTGCTGTGGGCGTTGGGACCCGGTCGAGCCTTAATTACCTCTAGAGGCTATTGTAGCTGTATTGAGATTTAGTCCACTAGTGCATATTGTTAGTTACCATTCACGCTAGCGACGTAACAAGAATCATTGTTGTTGTTTATTCATACTGTATGCACTCTAATTAGAGTATGACAGGACCTAATACCCCTTCCGCCTCCGGGCGAGCCGGCTAGATGGCGGAGCTCCCCCCCCGCTACCCTTCATCCCCGCTGACATATGAAAGTTGAGAGATAGAACAAAAACAAAAATGAACTGAACAGAAGGAGAGGAAAGGAAAGGAACAAAAAGGAACGGATATAAACCCCCAAACAAGAATCATTAGAACATACGAACTATAAACCCCATCTGGCCGCATACACAACGCTAGCTCCAGTGTTCCTAAGTAGACCGGCCTGCATTACAGCTACAATACTGGTTCGGGAAGAACACTACTCCATTGAGCCACACCACCTCGTTGTACAAATTTTAAAACGACCATTTGGAGGACTGGCATGCAGCATTTCGAGTAATGATGGGTGATCATCATTCACCAGCACCCATGAAGAATCTCGAAGCCATGCTGAACTATCGATGAGCCCAAGTTTTAGCCCTCCCCAGCCCTAACGGCTCTAGTAGCGATTCACTATTTCATCACTCAGGTGTCTCTATTATTCTCGCATACTGCCCTCGGAGTATCTACCCGCACACTTAAGTATCAAGGTAGATAAATTGTTCTAGTCAGTTCACGGAGAATGTCAGTCCGCGGAGTAACCGGTCAATTGACGGAGTCCCACCTTCCGTGAATGAACCAGTTAGATCACAGATCCATGAACTGACCAGTGCTAATTATGTTCAACCAAAATTAACAGTTACTCTGATCGCAAAGTTATGTATACATAAAATATTCAGAATTCATCACTCTTTCAACTCCCGGTCTCCAATTTACCAT
>Ga0307514_10000969_pt1 | contig 42883 bp, 37 predicted proteins | sample 16_EM_MG_FD_203088 | JGI IMG/M metagenome (GOLD analysis project Ga0307514, IMG submission 203088) | Populus trichocarpa ectomycorrhiza microbial communities from riparian zone in the Pacific Northwest, United States - 16_EM | ecosystem: Host-associated > Plants > Roots > Unclassified | place...
CATGAGCTAATACGCAAGAAGGTGTTTTGCTTCGTGACTAATGGTATCCACTTCCGAATGGTAGTCACGTGTACTTGCTTTAGTCAACATGTATCATTACCACCATTAAGGGAGAACCCCTAACAAAGTCCGCATTGCGGTACTTCCCATTATGGATGTGCAGACACGTTGGAACTCTACACTGGAGTTACTCGAGCGTGCCTACTGCATACGGGAATTCACCCGCGAGTGGCTTCAAAACCCAAAATACGCTCAATATTGGCCATTATTCACAACTCAGGATGAATGGACGATTGTCAAGTATGTCATAGAAGTATTGAAGCCATTTCGATATTGGACCCTTTGAATGTCGAAGAGGCATACAGTCACATTACATCACGTTATCACAGTGTACAACGACATGTTCGATCACATGTATGGCATGATGCGGGCTTTGGCCAAGAAGAAGACTCAATGGAAGGAAGACTTGTTCTTCGCTGTGAACTTAGCTCGGCAGAAGCTTTCCAAATACTACGCTTGAATGACACCAACGACGGGCATGCTCCTGATTTCCGCACAAATCTTTGATCCATTCCGGAAGTTGCGATCGTTTAGAAAGTGGGACAAGGGAATGGATAATAATCCTGAGGACGAAACATCGTACACTACACAATACCAAGAGGCCTTTCTAAAGTATTTGGACAATGGATACTGCGCTAAACATCGACGTGCACCGGTCAATAAACTCGAAACAGTACCGAGCAGCAATCCCGTCCCCTCCGCAACAGCATCAGGGTTCTATCAATCATCCTTTAATCCATATGATTTGTCCAGCGATGATGAGGAATACTTAACGCCTAACAATGTGCCTGAGATGACACCCGGACAAAGCGATTGCGCAGCCCGCTTATTGCCCGCCGCCAGGCTCTATTTGAATTCCCCGCCTGAAGCACCAAAGAACTGGGTACAAATTAATCCAAATCTCAATGATTACCACTCCGACCCAATGGAGATTAGCAGTACATTTTGGATACCGGACATAACTGATTGGTGGCGCCAACAGGAGGAAACGCACTCAAAGTACGCCTATCTCTCCAATATGGCTCGCGACATATTCTCTATCATACCACATGGTGTCAGAGTGGAGGCCAGTGTTGCCCTTGGCCGAGATGTTATTGGGTGGAGGCAGTCAAAAACCACAGGCGAGACCCTTCGTGAAAAAGTCGTTGTCAGGCAGTTTGCTCGAGCCAATAACAGGATTTTGGCAGGCACTGACCGAGAATTGGATACCCCACACACAGAAAACGACTCGGAAATGAAGAAAGAGGCGGAGGAAAGGAAATTGCAAAGAATGGCCAAGGTTCACGACTTTTTGGACATGTGGCAGGGCAGCCAAAACATACATGCTACCCAGAAGGAATCTCGCGCTCAAAACGAGCAGATGACCGCCGTAGGATACATTTCGGACACTGAAGAGAGTGTTAAAGCATCCTGGTCACTCTTTCAACATGATGGTGCGGCTGCATTTAAATTATCAGAAAGATCACCGTTGCCACCAGCTTTGTCTGCAAAGGACCTCCCTGGAGGACGAAGTCAGATCTTAAATGTCCGCCGAATCTGGAGAATCAACCGTCATCCAGTCGAAAGCGACTATGATAGTGCACCTGAAAGCATTTCGGACACCTATGATTGGCTGAACTGGAATGGCGACTTGGATAATCCAAATGACAGCGAAGATGATTGCGCAGCAGACGATGAATCCGATATAGGCCCCAACGATGGCATTGAGGCTCCGGAATGCCCATAGCAGCAGGATGTGAGCGCCGTGCCAAATGTGCCCAGATTGGTTCAGCCGACACGGAAGTCAAAGAGACAGGCTGAAAAGGTGTTGGTGACGGTCAATGCAGTTGAAACGCGGAGAAATAAAGGAGGGAAGAAAAAGTAGGACAGAATGCGTCAATGGTTCACCAGCTTTATGTAGCTTGACCGAGAGTTTCAGTTAGAGATATATTATGGGCGAATGGTAAGAAGTAGATCGTGAATATCGGTTCCTAACTAGATGTATAGCAGGCACAATGAATCTTTTGGCATGATACATCATTTTTAGTCGGGTGAGAGTGAACAGTGCAAGATTATTACACCGCTCGGCTTTGCCACAGGGCTGAGTCTTAATCAGGCAGAATAACAGCCGATCAAGTCGAATCAGGATGAAATCAATTGTCGACAGCAGCAGGTGTTGAATGGACAATACATTAAAATGAGGGTCAACAGAGCATCAACGACTTTTGGCCTTGCATCTTGGAAATTGGATGGGCTGTGCGGCAACGTTACACCATAATTGTGCTATCGGCCGCCTTTCTAGGTAAAACCTCTATCAACAACATTGCTACTATGTCCTAAAAATGAGCATCAACGGAGCGTCAACAACTTTGGGCCTTGTATCATGGAAAATCCTGGTGTTGTGCGGCGACAATAGGCCATAATCAGATTATCGGTTGCCTTTCCAGGCAAAAACATTAGCGACAACATCGCTACTATGTCCTGAAAATGAGCGTCATTGGAGCGTCAACGATTTTTAGCTTTGCATCTTCGGTAAGTTATGTTCCGATTAGTTGTAGACATCCATTTATGGGATATTGGCAGCCTGTACAGGCAAAAACAACAGCGAGATGCTCCCTGCTGCATCCTGAAAATGAGCATCAACCGAGCGTCAACAGTTTTAGCATTTGCATATTTCGTAATCAAGGCATCGCGCGGATCTTCGCTTGCGTAACTGTATTATTGACCGCCTTGCTAGGCCAAAATAGCATATATCGAAGGTGAAACACAGATCCCAAATTAATCGATATTACACACTCCTCAACAAGCAAAAGTACATTGTTGGTTGCTGAAAACGCGATTTTGATAACATACTATTAACACACTGCAAATACAACAGCCTTATATGAATCTATAGATGGACCCGCTGCGCAACCCGCTGACAACCCGCCCAATTCAGACGGGTTGGGGGTTTACCATGGAACCGTACCCGAGTGGGCAGTTCGGGTTAATTGACGACCCAGACCGCCAATTTGGCAATGGTTCTGTTTGGACCCGGACCCGGACCCGAAGTGACGGTCTGGAACCGTTGCTAACACTAGGTGTCGGTGTGGAGTCCGGTGTTCCCTTCAGCAAGATGTTATCGGCTGGAGGCAGACAAAAACCACAGGCAATACCCTTCAGAAACAGTCGTTGTAAGGCAGTGTGCTCACGCCAATAACGGAATGTTGACAGGCGTTGACCCAGCATTGGAGACATTTAATACAGAAAACCAATCGCAAATGAAGAATGACGCTGAGGAATGAAAATCGCACAGAATAGCCAAGCTCCATGACTTTTCGGAGGTGTGGCAGGGCAGCCAAAACCTACTTGCTACACAGAAGGAATCTCGCACTGAAAACAAACAGATGATAACCTTAGGATTCATTTTGGATACAGAAGAAATCGTCCATGCATTCTTGTCCGTACTTGAGCCTAGTGATAGGGCTGCGTTTACATTGTCAGAATGATCACCTCTGCCACTAGCTTTGTCTACAAAGGACCTCCCTGGAAGACGAACTCAATTATGAAATTTCCGCAAAATCAGAAGAATCAACTCTCATCCATTCGACAGTGATGACAATCGCAAACCTGAAATCATGTCAGTTATCGACATTTGTCTTAACTGGAATAATGACTTGGATGATTCAATTGACAGTGAAGGCTATTGGGTGGCAGAAGTTGAATCTGATATAAAGCAAGACAAAAGCATCGAGGATCGACAATGCCCTGAGCACCAGGATGTAACTGCCGCGCCAACTGTTCCCGGAATGATTCGGCCAGTACGGAACTAAAAGATGTAGGCTAAAAAGGTGTTGGTAACGGTTAATGCAATCAAAATGAGAAGGAATAAGGGAGTGAAACATCCGGTGGACATAATGCCTCAATGTGTCACCACCTTACTCATGTAGCTTGACTGAGAGTCTCAGTTAGAGATATATTATCGGCGAATGGTAAGTAGTAACTTTGGAATATTGGTTGATATATACATCTATAGGAGACGCAATGAATCTGTTGGCAAGATATATAAACTTTAGTCATGCGGGAGCAAACAGTGCAAGAATGTTACTGCGCTCGGCTTTGCCAAAGGGCAGAGTCTCAATTTGTCAGAAAGACAACCAATAAGTTCAAATCATCATATAAACAATTATCGATGGCAGCAGATGTCGAATAGACAATATATTATAATGAACGTCAACAGAGCATCAACAATTTGTGGCCTGGTAAGTATGGTGATTGAACAGTGATTGGGTTGCTGTTATGCATAACTGATGTATTCGCAGCTCTAATATGCAAAGAGACAGCAACTCGGTGACTGCTCTATTCTGAGATTGAGTGTCAATGGAGTATTACCAATTTTTTGCTCTCCATCTAGGGTAATTTATGTTCTGATTCATTGCAGACATCCATTTATGAGATATTGGCAGCCTTAACTGCAAAGAATAATAGCGACATCGTCCCTGCTGTATCCTGAAAATGGGTATCAACGGAGTGTCAACAGTTGTAGATCTTGCATATTTCATAATCAAGACATTGCACGGATCTTCGCACACATAACAGAATTATTTACCATCTTGAAAGGCAAAAATACAATATATCAAAGGTAAAACCCAGGTTCCAAATTAATCGATATTGCAAACTGCACAACATGCAAAAATGTTTTGTTGGGTGTTGAAAATGCGATTTTGATCAGACACTATTAACAAACAACAAATACACAAGCCTTATATAAATCTGTTGATGTACCCGCTGGGCTACCCACCAACAATCCTGCCAATCTGTACAGATTGGGAGTTAACCGTCGAACGGCATCTGTGTTAACAGTTCAGGTTCAGGGACAACACATACCGTGAATTTGGCAACCGTTCATTTTCCACCTGAACCCGGACCAAAATTGGCTGTCCGGAACCGTTGCTAACACCATCCTCAACCACTGTGTTATGATCTACAATATATTTCTCCCACACATGAACTGCGAATATACACTGACAGGAGTCTCTTTTTAATCTATCTCTGATGGAGTTCTGCTCCCAGAGATGCCAGTTGTGGAGAACCATCACCCAATCCCCAGAAAACAGATCCAAGCAGCTGCGCGATAGACAGAGGCAAGTTCTTTTGCCATAACAACAATGACTGCTGATATGGTCAGGGACACAGTGATAAATGCCTTTGAGGATTCGACTTGTAACATGAGTGAGGCATGTGAGCCCAGATATAACGGTTACCAGACTGTCAGGTTGTGCAGCATGCATGCTGACGATCCACATCCATTCACTCCAATTTCATATCATCCCTGAATGCACCCCCTGGTAATACTTATGATTGACCAAGACCCAACAACAAAACCATTGGCTTCCAAGATTAAAACGCCATCCCAATTGTAATGACTCAGGAGAGATCGGCATGTGTCATCCAAATGTGTGCGGTGATGCGTCTTGGGTTATCAACTATCTCACTGCATGTTAAAGACATACTCCTGGATCCTGAGGAGGGAATGAACGGGAGATATCTGGATATCAACCATACTGAAGTGATAATTGCTAGTTTGTGAGTTTTTGGAAGGGGAGTAGGTTCAATTGGTGCTCTTTCTGAAGGGAGCTCATTGTTTTATTCTTCTTTTAGCGCAGCTGTACTGCCTCAAAATGTCTTTACACTCGGCATCCTGCAATGTCATCTAACTCTTGTTTTCAATTCCCTGCAATCTAACCCCACAACTAGTACTATTCTGATTATAATCTTCTGAGTATTGATGAGTCCTGCTGTTCCTCTTTCTTCACTACAATGTGTTCCATGGTACAAGTGAGATTTGATGTGTTTCACTTTAGTTTGCTTATCCCTAGATATGCACAGTGCCAGTTTCCAGAATGTGTTATCTCTGGAGGGTCAGCTGCCGATGTCCTGATGAATAATTTGTGCCCTCATATTTCAGTTCCTCCTGGCATTTAGTGCGTGGATTTCTTGCCACTGTTCAATCTGTACCATGTTTCACACTCTGTGTCCTTGTATAGCAACCGAGCTGTTCATCCCAGCGTGATATTGAGTTCTTTTCATCTGAAATAATGATATATGAAGAATAGAACACCAGGTATTGCGATCCAATATTTTTGACACTGTTGCGGGGAATGTTGATTCTTCCTGCACCACTTATTCCGCTCCCTGGGTAAGTGTCTTTGTTTTGGTGCATCTGTCAAGATCGACCTGTATTACCTAATAGGGGTCTTTACTACAATTCTGTACTTGTCTTTCCTAACAATACTACCTGATTATGCTACATTGATTGTAATACAGTTGTGCTTGATGGCAGATGGTGTGTCATCATCATGCTGCTACACCTATCGCATTGTCCAACCAAAAATCATAAGACAGTGTGGTTCCAGTATTAGAAGAGTCCATAGGCATCTATACCTGGTCTCAAGGAGCAGCAGAGATTAAGTGTACCTATATAATCTCTGAATAACTGAGCTGGACTCACAGCTGGAAAAGATATTGTACATAATTGGTTATATGATAGAATGATGACCTTGTTGGCAGGGGTGATACAAATATACACTCTCCAATTCTTGTGCAATTTCTGATATCCCTGTATATTCATTTCCCATCTGCTGCCTTGCCCATTTCAATCTGACTGGTAGTGGCGGTGAGCAAGGCATTTTCCCATCACCCTATACTGAGGAAAACACTGATCCAAAGTCAGACTGGCAAAATGAATAAAAGATGCTGGTAGGATTATGAAGAATGCTAATAAGTATACAACAAGTGAAAGGGGGGTGGGGGGGAGAAGACACTGGGAGTAAACAAAAACAGATTGATGTTATTGCAGGAAGTTAAGAATAGGCACTGTGAGATCTGATGGTGCAAGGCTAAGAAAATAATCAAAAGAAACAGCTCATCTCAAAAAGTGTGCCAATTGACTCAACAGCGCTTCCAAAAACTCACTTCCCGGCAATTAACCTTAGATTACCAGTTTCTTCCAATTCACCACATAAACCACCATTAGGTCTCCAGTCTGCTACTGCAAGACCAATCAAAATGACAACTGAGTACACTAGATCAAAGTCTGCAGCTGCTGGTACCAGTAGCCATGCCAAGGACTCCTGTGCCAGAGACTTCACCAATGCGAACTCTGTTGCACACGCTGGACCTTCTGTTGTTTCCTCAACCAATCCTGTACATGGTCAAAGGGAATTCAACTAGTCTTTGGCCCTCGCCATTGCTACGAAAATTAGGCAACTGCCACTCCCAGAATGTATCACACCGCAGTCATTGGGATGGTCGATATAACCAGAGTCAGCATAGTATATCACAGTCACACACATCCGGCTTGCACCAACTTGGATTACACAGACAGCATTCCAAGTATGGGGTGCTACTACTCAGAAACAATTCAGGTGACAATTCATCTCCTGACCACATTTCTGAACAATCTCTGGAAGCTGTTGACTGAGGAACAGCAAGATGCCTTCAATCACACTGATAGCCAAGTTTATATATATACATCTTTGTACTTGAAACCGCAATGCATGTAGCATTTCCATTGGGGTATCATCAAACTGGAAACCATTATCATTATACATGATGACAACAGATACATTATGATTGCCATGGGAGCTGTTGCCAAGCACTCACAGGTTGAGATGTACCTGTGAGCCGTTTCACTAGTCTTGCCAACAAAACCTGGAATGAACCCTGAAGTGGATCTCAGGGACTGCTTGATATCCATACACAACACACTCTGCAAGCATGCCATTGTCAAATGAATGACAGCCAACACCCTGGCTGATATGAATTAGAACTGGCTCATAATGACTCCGGTTGCCACACCTTACTCAGTCCCAGCATATATTTGGCTCACACAAATGCCAGTAGTGGTGTACTGTACAACTATTACTTTCAAAGACTTCTTTGCCAAGTGCAAGCCACACCGGATATTTACAGCAGTAAAGTTGAATATACCATCTACATAAAAGAGGAAAAAATGATGCAGGTCTCCAAGGGGCGGACTATGAAGACATTTAAATTCGATCAGACTGGATATAGCAGCCACCTGACTGCCTGGGTGTACAACATTGAAGCTGACAATCAACCTCTGCACTGACCAATGAACATTCAACCTCCAACGCACCCACAGAACCTTCGTATTATCTCATTGCACCTAATTACCAACAGTATCCACAGCAACGTTTAGAATGCTGTATTGATTTATGATAACCAAGGACACAGCCTCATGTTCTGTTCCAATCTGCATGCTAATCAGAAATGGAGCATAGTACACTTCAAACAATGTGGAACACTCAACATAGTACCACAGAGACAATAAGGACGAGAGATATTCGGATATGGGCTTGAAAGATCTGTTTTACCAATCCGGCAGTACACCCAGAAATTAGCCCAACTTGGGCAGCAGTGAGCGAGAGCAGCCACCGTGGCTCCACCAGATCCAGTTCAGCAACTGTAACGGTGCAGCTGGCGAGCAATTGTCGGACATGTACAAAGGAATTGTTTTGGGGGATGCAGGAATGAATTAGGATTAAGGAAAGGTGGGGAGTTTGGGAGATGCGCAAGTGGTGTGAAAATGCGGTGAGATGGTTGCAGTATAATTTGTGATGATGGGGATGCGGCTTGAGGTCTTGTAACATCAGATGATGTGGCATGGTGATGTTGATAAGAGTTGTGTTGGTGGTGTGTAACATTATGGGGAAAAATTTGAATGTTACATCGGAACTTGAGGAATTATTCGAGGGTGGGATACGCACTGTATTTAAAGAGAGGGTATTGGCCTGGGAGGATTTCGTTTTCTTCTCTCGTTACTCGTTCTCTTGTATAGCGACGAAAGTTACAGCTTTAAATCCGCATCAGCCCATGCCTTGTTCTGAATTCTGGAAACAAACCTCGATCACCTCTGTTCTGTTATCTCATATTTCATGATTCTTACCAGTATCACCTACACCCGTTCCTGCCCATTACACTAGAATAACTCTTATAACAATGTACTTGATATTGAATTTGCCTACATCCCTCGACAAGGAGTAAGTATTGCTCCAAACCTTGTTCTGTTTCATGTTTCCTTTACCTATCACTGGATCATGATGGGGTATACATTGGCTATGATTGCATCGAGAAAGTACCACAACATACCGGATTTGGTATCTACCAGTACCCTTACTGATCACCAGTTTGAAATGAAACACTATGATAGAAACTGCACTACTGGAAAGAATTGATTTGATTTCGCCGGAACCCGTTCCGCTGTTTCAAATCTGAACCATTGAATGCCCTCAAGAGTATTGACACTATATGTGCAGCAACTTTGGAGAAAGAACCGTTGAAAGCCTATTTTTGGTAACAATCGACTGTTCCCTCCCCTTGGAATGTTGATTGGACAGATGCAGTCTGAGAACACAGAGCCCTGGATATCAACGACACAGTGTTTGAACAACATTGGACTGGATATTGTGGTGCTCATTCTGAATTCCTCTGTGATTCTAAAGAGCTGTGTGACTGAAGGACATAACTACACAGAAACCCACTCGACTATTGGACATGCAGCAGCAGCAGCATCAACAGCTAAGTCCCTTGGGTTTCCGCTAATAGTTGAAGTTCCTGCGACACCCACCCAATCCGAAATCCATGGGTATAATCGGAACCAGTAAATGTGCTTGATTCACTGCGAGGTCAGGATAAGACGAACCTAATCATGTGGCTCTGGTGTCCGTAAACAATCTAGCCATCATAGGAGGAATCATAAACTGGAATGTACTAGAGGTGGATTTTGTGGAGAGACAGAAGATGCTTGTGCATGCACAGGAGGTATTCAGAAGGGTGGTATAACACAGCGAACCCGCAAGCAAGGTACAGTGGCTGTGCAATCTACCGGCACAGATAGTAGAAATACAGGTGGAAATCACAAGCATGAATACACGAGCCATTCTCCCACCCATATACGATCATGACGGACTGGAGAACCAGATATAGAATCCAATGAACAAATGACACGTAGCCAGAAGGAGACCCGCAGCTACAGTAACAGATGAAGAGCTTCTTGAGGAACTGGCAGTAATGACCTAGGACACACAGCAATCTGGAAAGGCAGTCCGAGGTTTGAGAACGGTGTTAACCAAATCACTGACATTGGCAGCAAAGGCGGCTGGGGCTGCTCCCCAGGCTCCGGAAGACAGAGGCGAGCAACTGCCCTATTCCCCAGACTGTTCAAGGTCAAATCGAACTCGGTTGAGATGCTCGATTACTCAACTCAGGATGGTGATCCAGCACAAGCCCACCGGCTTTCCAGACAAACTGCTGTTTGGGACTCCGATCGAGTAGCCACTGCCCAATTCAAACTGCGCGAAATTACATACAACGCCTTTAATGGCTCACATTACTATGCTGTGATTCATGCAATTGCGAGTCCCCAGGATTAGAACAGTTCGGCCTTATGGAATGCCCTTTGAATCGGCCTGTCCGAGCAAATACTAATCTCCTTCCCACATTGTAATTTTCCTGAGGAACTTCCTGCATTCATGATGGTTTGCCAGAAGTGGGACAATCAAATCTGACAATAATGGGCAGAGAAAGAGACCTAGAATATGTGAAGAGGGACAGCTTTTGCCTCTTGCCCCAGATGGCCAACACAATCGAACAATCCCACAAGAGCCTCCACCGGAATGATTGCCGGCTGCACTGGGCCGGCACCCATCGACCACTGGATGGCGAAGTGAAGAATTTGTCCAAAGGAATCGGCAACACGAGTTACAGATGGAACGTATTTGTTTTGTGTTGGGATTAACCATAGAGCGGCAGAGTGTGTGGTGAGGAATAAGATACAGACATTTAAGGCAACTGGAGTGGAAGTAAAGAAAGTAGAGATGGGGACAGTTTTCAAGGAATTGGGAAAAGATTAGGTCTGTGAAAAAAGGATTACTCTTTGATTAATGGAAAACGTTTTGTGTAAATGCTTTGAAATGTTTTGGAATTTCGTGTCTTTCAGTTAGCAAGGGGGAGGAAGTGAAAGAGTCAAAGATGTTACACTGAGTCTTTGTAGAGTACGTTATCATGTGGCTGTAGGTTATGGCTGGCGGCTACTCTATAGGGTATGTGTTATCTTAGACTTAGACTAAATCAATCAATGGTGTCAACAGGTTCTCACGACAGGGTATGAGCCTGGGTGCAACAATGATCCAGACACCATTTTCGACAATTATCAACCGATAACAGTTGTATTGTGAATGGTCATACCAGCGAGGCCGCAGGGTACGGGACTCCCTACGGACTCCGTATGACATTTGGAAGATGCAACGGACTCAGATGCCTCTGCTGGATGAAATTGCACAGAACTGCATAGAGAACTGCGCTGGGTGAGATGGCCGTGATGGCTTTAATTGTTGTGCAGGTCGCAGTGATGAGTTCAATGGGTATACATTATTATGGCAACTGCACGATATGTCCACAGCATGAATTCGGGATGAGTAAGCCGAGCAGTTTGGCAGCAGCTGGGGTCAACATCGGCATCATCACAATGAGGTCGGGTCAAAATCAGAATATGTTCAAACCAATTTCGTGAACAGGTCAATCAGTGGCCAAGCCAAGGTGAGATGAACATGCTGTGTGGTATTTGGATTGTCTATGGGAAGTGGGCGGGTAATGGACCGTGGAAACTTGAGAGTTGTCAGCAGACACACACGAAATCCCTGGGGAGCCCTGCAGTGGGTATGCCACAGGAATGGGCTGCGTACGTGATTTGCGACTTTCTCGAGAGACTGGCGGTGGCAATTGTCACTATGAACCCAAGAAGTATGTTGATTCCTCTACTGTGAGGACGAGGAAGCGTTATGAGCTGTATAGTGTGCACCATCACCCTAAACATTTAATGACGACAATATTGATGGTATGAAATTTATGCATAATTATTGCACACTGAATGACTGTTAGTATGGTTCAAAGGTGAGGGTCAATGGAGCTTCAACACTTTTACTCAGACCTTTTCGGCAATCGAAGAGGTGCATTGTCACATTGATCTAGAGAGGAATTATTGGTGGGCTTTAGATATAAAACGGCAAGCAACATGCTCGTTACCCCATCCTAGGAATGTGCGTCAACCTAATATCACCAATTTCTGGTTTTGTATCTTGGATAATCACAGGGCTGTGCAACAGCGTGAAGCTATAATCACTGTATTGGCCACCTTTATGGGTACAAAGGCCAGTGATGATATCATGACCACCTCCTAAAAATGAGCGTCAACAGAGCGCCAATGATTTCTGGTCTTGCATCTTGCATAATTGCCGGGCTGTGCAACAGCGTTGAGCCATAGGCACTGTATTGGCCCACTTGATGTGCACCAAGGCCTGCGACCATAGGGCTACCACCTCCTAAAAATGAGTGTCAATGGAGTAACAATGGAGCATCGACGGAGGGTCAAAGGAGCATCAATGGAGCATCAAAGGAGTGTCAACGGAGCATCAACGATTTTTGGTCTTGCATCTTGGATGTTTCAAGGGCTGTGCAACAGCATACACCAGTAATCGCATTATTGGCCACCTTTATAGGCAAACATGCTGGTGATGGTATCACTACCACCTGCTAAAAATGAGCATCAATAGAGCGTCAAGGATTTTTGGGCTTGCATCTTGGATAATCAGACAGTGATGCAACGGCATTAACCCATACTGATACTATCGGCTGACTTGATGGGCATTAATGCTACTGATGATATCGCAACCACCTTGTCTTTGTATGTTCTTGTATTCAACTTTACAAATATGCATGTGATGTCTCACAGGTCTGACTTTTTGTTGCTTGTAGCTCTGCAGTCAACTTTTAAGAACCAGCATTCAATTTGACTATAATGTATCTTTCGACAGTTATTCAGGACAAATTACCCAGATTGCAATTTCCTTCCGTGATGTCGAATTCAAAATCTTTCAACACCAGGTTGCTAGTGGTTATGATATCATCAAAAAATGAACATGTCTTTATTCATGATTTCACCGACCTTCCATTGAAAATCATATTCGATGCTAGGTGGGCATCTATGATTGGATCTTAGAAACGGCCTATTGCTTGGAACAATTCTAGACATGCGCCTTCATGGTGATTCAATTTACACTGTGGAATTGAGGAGACTGGCAGCCCTGGCATCATATGTATCGTTAGTAATCAAGTTTTTTGCCATCCATCAGAACATGGGACCAGCTCAGTGGGCAAACCCTTGATGGCAAAAGCATACATCACAGAGTTCAATGGATCAACAGAGTCAGAAGTAACCGAACTGACTAGTTCAATGGTCGATGCAACACCTGTGGCTATACACAAGTGGCAAGGAAGTCGAGGTAGTCCGATTGTAAGTTTACAATGGAAATTCATATTTAACATTTAGATTTTAAGTATACTTACTGAACTGACAGACAAAACACTCTAAACTGGCAGCACAGGACGTTCAAACCGCCAAATTTCACCAAGACACCTGGAATCGCTACCTCATGTTGGGACATATTGTGGCTCATATTCCATAGAACGTGATATTGAACTTTCAGCTGTGACGTTCATACAGTACATTATGATGCCGGTTGCTTCTACTATGAGCCAGCACACTGAGCAACATTTGCCAGAGGGAATAGACCCTGCGAGTGGATGCAATTAAGAAGCAATTGCCGTCAAGAAATGATGTTAGTTTGGCTTTGGATGGATGGACATCGACAACCAAATTAGCAAACACTTCGGTCGTTGCCTATAGTATGGATCAAAATTGAGCTTTGCGAGATGTACCACTGGTATTCGATGAGGTTGATAGCCCATTCTATTCCTATTTCGACAGCTCATCAAGGATTCCAAATGAATAGTCAACATACTGGAGCACGGCTAGCTGCATGTTTGAAGCAAGTTCTTGAGTGTTTTGAGCTGACTGATGGCCATTTACTTGGAATCACAACAGATAATGCGTCCTCCAATTACTCAATGACTTGCAAATTACAATTTACCCGTGAGGCCTCTGGCTTTGGGTGCATTCATGAGCAGTCTGGCTGTCAAAGGCCACACAAAGTCTTGGGAACCCCATGAGCGCGATCATGAATTTGGAGAGAATGAAAGCACAGACATTGGGAAGAGTCAAATACTTCGAAAAGAGGGCAATGCTAGCATCAACAAAGTGTCTGCCATGAGACCAGGTATAGCAAGGGTAATTGAGAAAGTACGTATTGCAAGATATTTTGTAAGTCTTGACACTGACCTTCAGATAGCAGAGGATGCTTGATATATTGATTACTCTGACACCTGGTCGTGGAAACACATTCATTGACTGTCAGAAAGCCAAAGTACGAATTGCAGATCTACCAAGTATGGATGTCATGACACAGTGGAATTCGACACTGGAGTTGCTTGAGCGAGCCTTCTGATTACTAGGATTCACCTGCAAGTCGCCTATGCATCCAAAATACAGCGATTACCGGCCACTATTTACAACACAGGATAAATGGGCCATTGTCAAGTAAGTCATGGAAGTGTTATGGCCATTCCGGTACTGGACCCTGTGGATGGCGAAATAGCATACCTTTACTCTGCATCACACCATCACCGTCTAAAATGACATGTTCAATGATATGGATGGCGTGATGCGAGCTTGGGCCATAAAGAAGACACAATGGAAGGAAGACTTATACTTTGCTGTGAAGTTTGCATGGCAGAAGCTGTCCAAATATTATTGTGAAGTTACTTCTACGACTGGTTGGCTTCTGATTTCAGCACATATTTATGATCCTGTCTGGGAGGTGCGATCATTTAAGAAGTTGGACAAGGGAATAGATATTAATCCTGAAGACGAGGCTTCTTATACTACCCAAGACCTGGTGGAATATCTGAAGTATGTGGAGAACAAATACTGCACTAAACATTGACATTTGCCGGTCACTACACCCGAAAGGGTACCAAACAACAATTTCGTTTCCTCCGCAATGGCTTCTAGATATGGTCAATCTTGTTATGATCCATATGATTTGTCCAGCGATGATGAAGATTACTTAATGCCTAACAATGTGACTGAAACGACACCCAGATGAAGTGATCATGCAGCATGCTTATTGCCAGCCGCAAACCTCTATGTGAATTCACCTTCAGAATTACCACAGAACTGGGGACAAATTAATCAGAATCTTAATGATTACCACTCTGACCCAATGGAGATTAGAAGTACATTTTGGTTACCGCATATCACCAACTGGTGGCACCAGCAAAAAGAACTCCACTCAAAGTATGCCGATCTCTCCAATGTGGCACGCAACATATTCTCTATTATACCTCATGCTGTCGGAATGGAGGCCACTTGTTCCTTTGGACAAGATGTGATCGGATGGAGGCAGTCAAAAACCACACGCGAGACCCTTCGCGTAATGGTCATACTAATGCAGTTTGGTCCAGCCAACAATGGATTTCTGGCTGGCTACCACCCAGCATTGCATACAACCAGTTCTGAAAACAACATTCAAATAAACAGAGAGGCGGAGAGAAGGAAGTCGCCCCGAATAGCCAAGGTCCACAACTTTTTCGAGATATTGCAGGGTAGCCAAAACCTATGTGCTACACAGAAGGAATCTCATGCTCAAAACAAGCAGATAACAGCCATAGGATACATTTCAGATACTGAAGAGATCGTCAAAGCATCCTGGTCAAACTTTCAACATGATGGTGCAGCTGCATTTAAATTGTCAGAAAGATCACCTTTGCCACCTGCTTTGTCTGCCAAGGACCTCCCTGGAGGACAAACTGAAATATTAAATGTCAGTCAAATCAAACAAATTGACAGCCATCCTGTTGAATGTGATGACGATAGTTCACCTGAAGGCATTTCAGACACTGAAAATTGGCTTAACTAGAATGGGGACTTGGATAATACAAACAACAGTGAAGACAACTGGGAGGCAGACAATGAATCAGATATAAAACTGGACAACGGCAGTGAGCATTCAGAAACCCCACAAGCAGCGGAATGTGAGCGACACACAGAATGTTCCTGGATTGATTCCGCCTATACGACTGTCAAAGAAGAAGGCTGAGAAGCCATTGATGACCGTCAATATAATGTAAATGAGAAGGAATAATGGGATCCAGAAAAAGTATGACAGAATGCGGCAATGTATTATCACCAAGTTCATTATGTAGTTTGACTGAGAATTTCATCTAGAGAAATATTATGGGAGAATATTGAGTAGTCATGTGAGAATATTGGTTAATAAACAAAGGTATAGCAGGCAATATGAATTATTTGGCAACATATATAAATCTTAGCAGAATGAGAGCGACCAGTGCTGGAATATTACTGGGCTTGGCTTTGCCATAGAGACAAGTCCCGATCAGGCCGAAAGGCAACCACTTTGTTCAAATAATTATAAATGCAATGATCAATGGCAGTAGATCTTGACTACACAGTACATTAAAATGAGCGTCAACGGAGCATCAACGATTTTGAGTCTTGTGCGTATGGTAATTGAAAACTGACTTGGTCTGTGCAATCCATAACGAATGTACTGGCAGCCTTTCTTGGCAAAAGAGTAAACAACATGATTACTGCCCCATTCTGAAAAAAGGCATCAACGAAACATCAACAATTCCTGACTGTGCATCATAGGTAACCAGAGTGGCGATTGGTAGCAGTTGTTCATAAAGGAGGTATTGGCTGCCTTTCGAGTCAAAAATACTAGCAATACACTCCCTTTCTCATCCTGAAAATGAGCGTCAACACAGCATCAACAATTTTTAGCCTTGTAAGTAGGGTAATTGAAAAATGACTTGGTCGCTGCTATGTATAACCAACATACTGGCAGACGTTCTTGGCAAAATAGTAAACGACACAGTTACTGCCCCATTCTGAAAATGAGCGTCAAGAGAGTGTCAATGATCTTTGGCTGTGCATCTTGTGTACCCTAAGTGGCAATTGGTTGCAGCCATTCATAACAGGATGTATTGGCTGGCTTCTGAGTCAATAATATTAGCGACATGCTCCCAGCCGCCTCCTGAAAATGAGTGTCAACTGAGTGTCAACGATTTTTGGTGTTGGATTTTGATATTCTAAAAGACGATTGCTTGCAAACATCCAAAAATGAGGTAATGGCCACCTTTAAAGCCAAAGACAAAAGGGACACACTCCCTGCCCCATCCAGAAAATGAGCGTCAACTGAGCGTCACCAATATTTCATGTTGCATTTTGGATAATGTAACTGGCGATTGGTTGCAATCATGCTTAAATGAGATATTGACCTCCTTTAGGGGCAAAAACAATTCTGGTATGCTTCCTGCGCCATCTTGGAAATGAGCATCAATGGAGTGTCAATGATTTTTGGTCTTGTATCTTGGCTAATCTAACTGTCATAATGTGGCAATAATTCATATATAATGTCGTTGCAGCTTTTTCATTTGAAACAGTGTATTACACATATATTACCCCATCATGAAACTGAGCGTCAACGAAGCTTCAATAATATTTGGTCTTGCATATTGGGTAATCAAGGCTTTGCGCGGATAGATGAGCTCATAACATAACTATTGACCGCCTCTATAGGCAAAAATACCATGTATAACAGGAAAAACACAAATTCCATAATAATCAATATTGCAGACAGTAAAATATGCATAAAGATATTATTGGCTGTCAAATGCCTAATTGTAATAATATACTATTATCCAACTGCAAAAACAAGAACATTATTTAAATCTACAGATGGACCTGCTGGGTAAACCGCTGACAATCCGCCAAATTCAGATGGGTTTGGAGATTTCCATCCCACCATACCTGAATTGACGGTTCAGGTGTATGGACAAACTGGACTACCAATTTGACAAAGGTTCGGTGCTGACCCGGACCTGGACCCATAGTGATGGTTTGGAAACGTTGCTAATACTACTATATAGTATTTGAAACACCATTGTAATGTAGAATATACCAATATCAATCAAGTGATCACGCTTAAATCTCACAATATCTGGGTCGAATAAATGGAAACTGAGATTGATAACACCTTCTGAGCCCAAGTTTCTTCTTTCCATGTATTAGACTCTGGCTGGACTCAACTGAATGAGATTCTCCTATTACAGAAGCAACTGCCTACTGAAAAAATGATATTGACCATTTCTAGAACATGCAACAAGACTTAAAAAAGGATATCATGTCCTTGAGCTTAAGAATATGCAGTGGTAATTCCAACAAATCTGCAAGATCCATATGGTTGGACTGATTATGATGACAGGTTCATCTGAATTGTTAAATAGACTGATAAGATGCATATTATACCTGTCAAAGCAATTTTTGAACTGGCACATTTGGTGCAAGAGAATGCTGCATCAGATAGAATTGATTGCATATGGTTTGTATATAATCTTGTCAATTTTTTTCTTGGTGGACTATAAATTAAGTTACAATGTCTGCATCGAAGTGTACTGGAGAGAGATTGCTAATCACATTGTACTATTTGAGAGAAACATTAATATCATTACTTTTGCAGAGTATGGCTTCAGGTTCAAAGTGCACTGCAATAGTCTTGGAGATGCAGCCAATACTCTCAATAGCTTCAAAATTTGCACATCCTAATTGTTTTATTTGTCACATTTTGAAGACAACTATATACTCTTCAGAATACTCTTGTATTCTGTTCCATGATGTATACAGAATTGAAAAACACCAGTGAAGTGGTCCCAGAGCACCTGAGTGTACATTGCATTGCGTTCAGCCTATCTGGGAGCACCAGGGAGCATCTGAAACAATTGGCATGCCTGTTTAGAGTTGCTGAGTTGTTTAGTTATAACTTCTCAATCAGTTTACATTTTGCAGGTATAGCCCCCAGAACTAATATTGTCAGTTGTACCTCTCCAGCTGACTGAAGTACCATAAAAAAGTATCTTTGACATGATTGAAATCTGTTTCAGTGGGTATTTTACACTGCCACTAAACACTGTACTCTGTTTGTAGTATGTTAAATATAATATTATATTCAGGCTATCTGGAGTTATACTGATTTATTACTGCCACATTATTTTGACAACAATGTGAATTGCCTGCCACATCTATTAAATGCTCAATGCTGCTCAATTGACCAATATAATCCCATTCAACTAAATACTCAATCATTTACAATATTATATTTGCTGGTATAGCGTATTATTGTGGTATTTTGAACTATTCCCCAGTAATTTATACAGGCTTACGCCCGTGTATGGCCTCGTAGGAAGGAATATCGGTAGATACGGTTGCAAACGTGGATGTCAATATTGTAGAGTAGTATAAAGGTAAGATTATCGCTAGAGATCTAAGGCTCGTGGCGAGCCGACTATATAAAGCGGGTGTTACCCGGCCCTGGACACGTCACGTGCAGCCGTGCCGTTACATAATTGGTATGTTATATTTAGTAATACGCTACCCTCACTGGACTCTGGGAGTCATGCTGCACTTGGGTAAATGTGGCACTGCAGTCACATCAATAAACGGGGTTTTTTTGGCATAGTACTTAAGTAGTTAGACGGCTTTTTCTCGCTAGCGCGTAGCCCGACGCCATATCCCAGTCTGTCAGCCGGCTATATTTTTCGCCCTACGCAATGCCGTATCTAAGCCGTATGACAGACAGACTCATAGTTACCGGAGCGGAATGGAGCCCGTTATGGGATATATAACTTGATTGTTCAACCTATTTAAACCACTCACTTTTTCAATTTTCATCTCTTCTTCTCTTCTCCAGCTAGTAAAGCTTCATGTGAACACTAACAAACGGTCTCTTCCGGTATCAGGATAATACACACACTTTTTACTCCACCTCCACCACCACCACTCACCATGATCAACACCTTCACAGAAGATTCCGGCGAATTGGCTTTTCGACCTCGATTATGAGGAAGAGTTGAACGTCGGGATGCGTAAGCAAATCATATGACGGATGCATCTGTGCGCAGGGCAACGCTGTCGTCTCATTCTAATTCTGATTCCGATTCCCGCGAGAGTGTCAGCCACTGTCTCCGACGAACTTGCCATTCCATCAATAAATCAACACCCGTCCCATCTAACAACAATGCCAATTCTAACAGTAAGATTATACATCTACCTAAACATAGGTCAACCACCTCTACCGGAGCTAATAATATAGTATAGATGTCTCAGCTAGTGAAATGTCTCCGACCAACCTGTGAACCCCTACTAACATGATCACTCTCGAGTTCAGGTCTAATCAATATATCATTTGTCTAGGACCTGACTCGTTTTGTATTGAAAAACGGGGTAAATCTAAGGTTCACGCGCCGCAATCCGGCTTGTCGGGGATATCAAGCCATCTTGGAATTGGAAAGTAGTTGGAGAACGTAAACCGACATGCACTCTCGGACAAGTCCTCAAAAAGGACGAATGTTGAATCGCTGCATTGAGGTCAATGCCCTCATACGTATGGGTTGCCATACCACCTATGTCCACCCAAAGTTGGTGCGCTACGAGGGCCTGCCCACAAGAATCGCCAGGACTGAAAGTTAGAAAATGTCAACTCCGAAGAGTTAGGCTGAGTGGAGTGCTTGCACTGCAAGTGGCTGCCAGTATATGCAACGAGGTTTTGCCGAAGCCAGATCCGACGATCAGGATACGTACAACCAACGATCCGAATGTGAGAGAAAATGAGGTAGAAAAATGCAGGCTTTAGGAGGAGGGAGGTCGAGATGCTTGTTAATGACAGTTTGAAGAGGAGAAGTTTTGAGGCGTCTATTCATAGAAACCGAAGTTAATCCGCCAAGCTTGGTAATGGGACTTGCTCGTGAAATGGAGTTGTGAGATTACATATGCATGGCGGTGATGAGTTGGTATAAATAAAGCAATACAATGTTTGGTTACGTGTAATTGCTCTTCACTTCTTTCGCTGACCGAGGCGAAAATGCCTGGGCACGAGGGCAATGTGTAATTGCTGACTACGCTGTTCTTCGGGGACTTTTCACTAGCGGCCAAATTATGAGCCCAAGAAAAGCACATTCTTCAGGTCCGCCTGCTCTCGTTCTCGGATTTTCTAGTTGCTCGCAAGCTCAGTCTATCAGACGGCTGGTTTTCGATGCAAGGTCCGCAGGGTTCCAAGACTATTCGGTTTTTCTAAACGAATTCTTGTCCGAATCCAGCAACGTCCTCATCCCAAACCGTCGCCGCGAATGCTCCACCATGTCTGGACGCCTTTCTCACCCCAAAATAACCCTCCTGTCCAGACGCAGCGACCGCTGCTGCCATCCCCCGCCTGTACGCCAGCACTACACTACTTCCTTCCCTCCCTCTCTTGGTTTGTACATCTCCACCCCACTTCCTAGCCCCTTCTCCCCACCACACGACGCTTTCTTTAAGCCCCTAGTAAAGAAGCTCTCCAGTGACACTTCAACAATCAGCTTCATGGACCCCTCAACACCAACATGCAGTACACGCAGCACTATCCCCTACAACCCGCTTCTCACCATCCCCACACTCCTTGCCATGCTCCTAACTGTAGTTTCCGCCAATTCTTGGACTCGCTAACGCCGCGCAGCCTAGAAACAGTATCGCAATTCCTCAACGAACCGCAGGTTGACCACGTTCTCGAGCATCTGCAGAAGGATAACAGCAAGAGAAACATGCAGACAAACGAAAGGGACGATGAGGGTGGAGTCATGATTCCGTGGGACGAGCTGACAGATGGAATGGAGCGACTGGCGGTTTCAAAGGGCCTTGGTATGCATATACAACTTCGGTGGGGTGGAGGGTGCTGACGAAGGAAAGAGGTTGAGCTAGAGGCTTCGAGAACGTATAGTGGTGAGTATGTGACGCTCTGCGTTGATGGGATGCGTGCTTGACTCGTGGTAGGTTCGAGGAGAAGCGACGATGCCGAACCGGTGACGCCAACAAAATCCACCGGTGGGTGTTGTTTGTTCTCTGTTCTCTGTTGTGGTGCTGATGTACACAGGAAGGAATCATCAAGATTATGCGGTCACTCCAAGCCAGTGTTCCTAAGCGGCCTCGATTCTGAAAGCCTGCACGTGATTTAAAAAGCCTGCATCGGCCTGCATAAGCCTTGGTCTGGTTGATGGATGGAATATGGCAATGGCAGGGCTACGATGATTGAGTTGGATATGGTTTATGTTTCGTACTTTGGAGACTTTCTTAGTATAGGCAGCAGAGAATCTTTCGAACAAAATATTCTGTTTAGGCTTAGTCCGCCAAGAAAAGCCTGCAGGCCGCCAAGAAAAGCCGCCAGGCCGGCCGGAATAGCCTGCAGGCCCGGCCCGGCCCTCATTTGAAAGCCGCCGCTAAGGCCGCTTAGGAACACTGCTCCAAACCACGGTGCCACATTCCCAGTGACCAGTCCTGCCCCATTCACCAGCCCTACGCCGTTCATCAGTCCTGCGCCGTTCACGCCATACAGCCCACAGCCCGCTATGTCTCAAGACTCGTATTTTGTCCAGTCCCAGCCTGCTTTCAACAAACCAGCTCCAATGATGGTTCTAGTCCCAGTTACACACTGCTCTCCAACTCCACCGCAGAATGGTTGGACGATTCCCTCGTCCATCGCATCCACTATTAGGCCTTGTCCACGCATCAATTACGCACGGCTCTTTGATGTGTCTGGATTCCCAATGGAACCGCTCAGTGCGCATCGGTTCGGGTTCACGATCCTTCCAACTCTAGGGGGGCGTTTATGAAGGTATAATTTTCGTCGTTATTGCCGGGGACTCTGGTTTCTAAATTATTATGCAGCCAATTCCAGCCTGGGCCACACTCGAGAGTATCTGCGCCAATATCCGCGGCTGTGCGCTTGAGCGTGTAGTTTTCCATGATATGCAGGGCAGAACGTGCGTGGGAGTCTTCTTCATCTGCGCCGAGGAAGCAATGCGCATCATTAAGTACTGCAAGACGCGTGGTGGCATCTACTAGGCGAGATGCAGAACTATTTCCAAGGCAAGTGTGCCCATTAGATTACCCACGAATTCCAAGGTCTAACAGGCTCAGGTTGATGCCATCCCCCGCAGCAAGGTGGACACGAACCAATTAAACTTAACGTCAATAAAGGCATCCGCGAGGGTGCAACACGCGTGATACGCATTGAAAACCTTCCCAATAATATCGATTTAGGAATGCTCAAAAACCAGATCAAAAACCAGTCTAAAAGTGTGATTCCGGGGGTTGAGACAATCAATATCATCCCCGAGAGTGCAGCGTTGCATCCGACATTCACCGGATTCGTCAGGATGGCGACTATTGACACTGCGTTGGGTGCGAAACTGAGGCTGAAGAGCCTAAGTTACTATAAGGACTGCAGATTCGTTTTCATGCTAGGTATCATGTTATCAATCATCCTGGAACTCTCTAAATGGAAGCTACTAACATTTGCGTCCCAAATCAGATCCCTGCGAGGATAGCCTGGAAGAACTGAAAGAAAATGGGACAACGAGAGTTATTGGGATTCGGTGATGGCAACGCAGAAGCGGGGCCCTCCCTGGTTAATGCAGCAACAAGTGCAAGTATAGGAATCCAGGCGGGGGCGCAGGCGGTAATAACTTATGTGGATATACTCCACCATAATACCCATGAGTAGACCTTCAATTTATAAGCCCAATAATGAGAGTGTGTCCTAGTGATAAGCCCGGCGGAATAAACGGGACTACAACTAGCTCTCTAGCTTGTCTTTAGCTGCTAAACTCTGTTCCAGTTTGATGGGTTTCATTGGTGAAAGTTCATGCCCGTCCTCCGCCACGGGACCTCTTCAAGTCAGAGAAGCGTCCTAGGTAGGCGTGAATTAATGTCTGCATCCAATACCGGATAGCTATGGATACCAGCCCCGCCAATTTCTATCAACTCTCACGACACACCGGTAGTGGCGTCAAGAGAATACTCACGGGCTTGACACGTTCCAAAGTTATATGAATGTCGGAACCTGCCAATCTAAATCCTGCAAAAATGGGACACGATTCTTTTGCCCGGATATACCTTTCATAAAGACATAGACTTCGATAACTTGCAGCAATAGCGCGTGATTCAACTTCAGGTTGCATTAATGTGCATGTCCTTTGTACTGGAGTTTGGAGCAACAAAGCATGTACGCTCTTGAACTATCTCTCCGCTGTCAAACTAGGTGAAGGTATATGGTGGTGGCTTACGCGATTGCTTCTGCAAGCCCTAGTACTAGTACTAGTACAATTTAGCGACCCTAGCCCTCGGAAGCACCACAAGATCGACTTTGCAGCGCTAGTGTTGTTCCATAAAGGGCCAACGACTATGTATAACGTTGCACAGCTGGATGGCCTCGGGACTTGGTGATGCTTTTGCTCCAGACGGGATAACTGCAAGTGTCAACCATTTTGCTGAAGCAGTAACGGCGATATGCTGGAGGTGAGGCGGGTACATCTGTATGTTATCTCACTCGCTATATGGCGACAGTGAGGGGTTAATTCCTGCAGCACTTTGGGACGGATAAACATCAGAACGCACGCCATACAAGCGTGTGACGTTTGTGATAACTGTTTTTTGATCTTTTGGGGAAAAGCGAACTGTAGGATTGGCTGTCTAGCGTGACGAGACCCTGCAGGTACAGGATCTGTACGGCATATTATTGGATCGCCGGGGTTTCTTTTTGGGGATTTCTGGGTGAAGCATTAGTTTCGCTGTCCCAGCATTCGAGAGGGAGTTGTCTCTTTTTCGGAGTGGAGAAATAGCAAGGGGAAAGTGTTTGTGAATTATGATTTGATGAAATGTTATTGATAATCCGTTACCGATTCTTGAGTAGCGGGGGCGACCGGGTAGCCTCAATGCTGTGAGGCCATATCAATGACGATTAGCTTGGTACGAGGAGTCGGCGGAAGAAAAGCTGCGATAACTTTCAGAGGCTGAATAAGCCGCGTCAGCCAATCATGATCTGCTCTTCTCACGCGACAGCCGAATTCCGATCCCTTTCGTCTTCAGCCTCTGCTTCACCCACCACAGCCGCCTCACAACCATTTCAAAGGAATATCGACAATTCCGCCTTCTCTCTCGATATCTCTCGACGGTTCTCCCTCCTACTACTACAACATCCAGTACACCTTGACCTTGATCTCATCCCCGACTGACCGGAAGTCCCCTGCTTATCTATCTGCCGTCACGACCTGTGACGTCTGAGTTTTCTTCAATGAACTGTTAAAATGGCCTTCAACTTCAACTGGTCACCACTATCCGCCTCCACATCCTCCTCAGACTTCTATGACCACGCAAAATCTCTCCTCACCACCGCTCTTAACAAGTCTGCCAAACCACCGATCATCGTCGATGATATCCTTGTGGACGACCTCAACCTGGGCGCGTCGGCCCCGGATCTAGAAATACTGGAGATTGGAGATATCGCGGAGGATCGCTTCAGGGGGATCTTTCGGATGAGCTACGGTGGTGACGCATGTTTAACTTTGCGCACAAAAGTTCAGGTTTGTGCTACCGACGGCCGGGACCACTGTGAGTTTGTTACCAGCTGATCGAATGCAGGCAAATCCACTAAACACCTATCTTTCTACAACCCCGTCGTTTACCTCTCCAAACCCTCTGGCGGCTAGCTCGCCCCTTACAATTCCTGTACAGATTACTTTGAGTCACTTTAAGCTGTCGGGCTTTGTTATCCTTGTCTTTTCGAAAGCCAAGGGAATAACACTAGTATTCCGGAATGATCCCTTGGAATCCTTGAAGGTCTCATCCACTTTCGACTCCATCCCATTCATCGCCGAATATCTACAAAACGAGATCGAGCGACAAGTCCGACGTCTATTTCAGGAAGATCTTCCGGTTGCTGTGCATCGGCTTTCTTTGCGGCTGTGGAATCCAGAGTATGCAGCATCGCTAGGCGAAGAGGCGACCGCCCCATCAAAGCCGCTCCATTTTGAGGGATCATCGGACGAAGAGGACGAAAAAATTGATGACGACCAGTTTGTCAACCCGCTGCTGACACCTGCCGATAATTCTGACGCGCCTTCAACGATGTTCTCGCAGAAGAACCTGCTGAAGCTATCAGAGTTGGTAGATTCACAGAACACCCTATCACTAGAAACGCCGAAGATAAGCGATGCCGTCTTCAGAGCTTGGACATCGGGAGGTAGTCATAGCGTCACCATGTGGGATCGACCCGGAGCATTGGAGGTTCTTTCTACCCCTAGCGAAAAAGCATATGCTTTCTCAGATGCAGGGGAATCTATCGAAATCCAGAGTATTGCTAGCAGCGGGTCACCCGCCCGGCCCAGTGTCCTGATGTCCCCATCGCGACACACAACATCAACAGGCGCACCAGGCCGACGGAAGAAGAAGCATCGGGTTGTGGATCTCCGCAAAACCAAGGAGAAAGACGCACAGTCTGGCAGCACTTCCTTTGAAACCACAGCAGATGCCAGCACCGCACTGACGAGCGAATGCGCCGTTGAGGAGGGCTTCTGCGAACAACCACCTGCTGCCTTCCGCCAAGTGCGAGAAGACTCAATTGACTACGACTCCGACTCCAGACCAATGATCCCTATTCCACTTCAACGTCCCTCCTCACCCACAGACTCGATCGCAACTGCAGACAACCCCCCAGCGCCACGCGTACCGTTTGATGTAACCCCTACACGAGCCCCCACCCCCAAGCCTACCGCCGAGAAAGAGAAGGATGTGCTCCGAGCTCGCGACGCATGGCGGGAACGCCACGTGCCCTCACCGAAGATCCGCATGCCACTCGGCGCCCAAGGCGGGATCTTGGAACAGGCGATTCTTAGCAAGATCATGGGCGAGATCCAACGCACGCTGGAGGAAGAACGTGTTAAGCGCGGCACACAAAGCAAATGGGGTGTCGAGCAAGAACTCGAGAATCTGTGTGGCGCGGACGAGCTGCCAGCTTATAGAGCGAACTAACTGTATACAATTATTACTACATTTTTCCTTTTGCTTGCTTGCTTGTGGATTGAATTGAATTAGGGAGGCTGGGTGCTGGTTCTCGGTTTGGGCTGTTTTTCTTTTTAACTTGTGACAAAAACGTTACTGTGACTAGCTTCTTTTCTTTTCTTTTTCTTGTACATCTTCTCTTTCCTTTCCTTTCCCATTTTCTTCTTTTTTTAGAGGTCGCGTGCGTGTGGGCTTGCTTTTGGCGGGAGTTTTTTATGGAGCTTTTCTTTGCGCTTTTTCCCGCCAATAATGGGCAAAACACCACTCGTTACTCTCTACTCTTGTCATTCGTATTTTTTTCTTTCTATTTCGCTGGTGTTACGTGAGGAATAGGGGGTATAAAAAAGGGTTGAAGTTGTAGATAGCAGGTAACGAGTTTTTTTATAATTCCGTCTATTGGTGGGAATTGGAATCTATACCTAGCTCCTATATTGGAGGGAGCTGTTCACTCTCTACTTCCTCGGTTTTTTTTGCTTTTACTCTACGTTTAGAACGAAGGGGGGCGTACAATATAATAATAACTTATGAATACAGACCCGGTGATTGTAGTTTGAGCCTCGAGAGTTGAGCGCCGTTAGGTGAAACCCAAGCACTTGGTACGAGCGCTGCGTACATCTACTCAGGCTCCCTACTTGATACCGGCACTTTTAGAGCACTAGTCTTCTAACGTACATTAACTGGCACTCGGATAATACATAACAGTCAGACAACCGTACGTAGCCCCACCACCATAACAATCCCCACAATTTCTCCGCAACCAACAATTGGCCTGCAACTCAAAAGGGGACAACTATATATAGTTACAAAGCAACAGACATAATAAGACCCCATTCTATGATATTGTACTTGTTGAACCAACGAGTAACCCAGATAATCTCTGCTAGAACCTCCTCCTTCAAATATACTGCAACAACTGGCTTTTCTATCTTCAATTAATGTAAGTTCATTCCCAGTGGTCTCACTTGCTGGTGTTTGACAAGGCATTCGGTACTGCTGGTATTAAAGGGTTCGAGATATATCTGATACTAATAGTCAGAAAACTTCATTACAGCCACTCAATCTAGATGTTAATATTCTATTACAAATAATATTTTAGAATGATTTTCACATTCTGTTTCTACTTGATAATAGGTGAGATATGTTTTATGTCTACCTGAGGCAAGATTGACCATTCAGGATCTTTGGTAACCTAACTGCAGTATCCCCCATTTTGTTTATAATTACAATATTGTCACAACATTATTGTTAAATTTCTTTGGTGACCATAGTTCTGGAATTATATATGATTACTCATATAGTTGATACAAAGTATATTGAATTGTTATGCTTTTGGTGTTACAGTTATGTTTCCGGGATCATACAGGATCACACAATGCTCCATATATAGATACTTGATCCGGAATCACACATTGTCACTCAGATTTGCTTATTGGATCTTGTTGAAGTGTACTCATTGCTAGAAGCATATATTCTTAAGTACAGATAGTGTATTCAGAGTATGTCTTGTACACCTGCAAGTGCACTGAGCTGGCATCTCAAGCGGAGTCTGGCATCTCCTGCTGAGCCTAAAATAACCATTATCTTAGAGAGATTATGCATCAGCCCGACTGAAGCCATACATGAGGGAGATAAACCATATGTGCAACACTCCCCCCTCTTGCTACACTCTGTGGAGTAAGAAAACAAACAAACAAATAAACAAACAAGCAAACAAACAAACAAACTGTGATTCCCATAGTACCCTTCTTAAAACCCTGCATGGCAAGTGAGCAGGGAAAGAGTACTACTGTAGCCTGTAGATGGCCATCCAGATAAAGAAAGAAATGTGAATTTCCACAACCTCCATTACAATAAATCCATTGCTTTCGTGAATGACGTATGCTTATCTTTCGCAAGTTCTTCGTTGAGTATATCTGCTACATTTTCGTCTGTGTATACGTAGGAGTAGTGGACTATTTGTCGTCTATGCAGATCTCAACGGTTGTAATAGCAAACGTCAGTTCCAGCTTTGATCATTCATGTGGTGATTAGGGTGAGAGCACCATGATTGGCCCAGTTGATTGGCAGTGGTGGTAAGTCTTTGCTGTGAATGTCTTTCTGTAATTGAATTGACCATTTCACTTCTCTAGAGGCCACCGAGCAGGCACTGAACTTGCCCTCGAGAGTTGACCTGGCCTTTATACTTTACTTTTGCGACTGGCAGAGAATCGCTCCATTGCTGGGCAGAAACACATGGCCTCCCTGAGACTTGCGGTCCACACTGTCATTGGCCCAATCAGAATCTGAGTACCCTATAGGACTTTTGCCGATGTCAATGCTGATGTTGATGCTAATTCCGATGCCATTGCTGTTGAAGTATAGTCGAATATTGGCTGTAGATTTGAGATACTCAAGGACTCTCTTAGCAGCGGTCATGTGCCTGGTAAATGGGCACTAATTGTAACAAGAAAGAGCAGCGACCGCATACGAGATATCTGGCCGACTTACAAGTGCTGCATTCATTAGTAATTCCACTACCGTTTGAAAGTCTGTGATATGTTCCAAATCCTTCTCCCCTCATTCCTTGGTCAGGTCCCATCTTATATTGCGATCCACAGGCATCACGACGCGACAACTATACTCCATGTCAAGTTGTGTGAGGATCGTGGTGATATAGGTTTTCTGACCGAGACTGATTACGGTACTATTTTCATCGCGTTAGATTTCGATGTGAAATAATTGGCATGCCAGGCCGAGGTGCATAATTGTATATTTCTCTGAGAGCTTCGCGCAGACCTCAATCGCAACCTTGGTGGCTGCCTCCAGATATGATGTAGAGATATCATCGAGGTAATGAAGGATCAAACTGCCATCACTGTGGAGATAGAGGTTTGGATCAGCTGATGACTGTGTAAACCCACGAGAGAGTAGAAAGGGATGGATATTGTTGTGCCATAGCCATGAAGCTTGTTGAAGGCTGTGGGGAGCTTTCCTTAGTCTGACAATGATATTTGGTGCGGTGAGGCCTTTTAGCCATCCTTCTGGTAGAGTCATATAAATATCATCATTGTCGATTTCGGGATTTCGGAAGGCGTTAATTACATCCAAGTGGTCCATATTTCACTCATATTTACCGATGAGAGAGATGAGATACCGAAACGTATCTAGCTTCCCACCATGGGCATAAGTCTCACCGAAATCCATCTGCTTGTATCCCTTTATGACTCGCTGTGATTTGTACTGTGCGGACCTGTCAGGATTGTATTTATTCTCTTAGACCCACTGAGAGCCAATCGGCATAACTTGCAGTTGGTGTGCTTCCCAGCATTTGAGTCCGGTGAGGGTGTTATTGAGTAGGATTGCCATGCTGTCTTCCTCGATGGATTGTTTCCAATAATTTCGTTGAGGGCTTTCCATTGCTTCTGCATGGATGAAAGGATCTGCCATGGATGCAGTTGATGCTTCTTTGGAGGCTTTACTGTCACTTCTTGTAACACAACTCCCTATTGGCACAGCTAGAGCTGGAACTGGAGGTGGAGTGGGAGCTGCTCATTGTACTTCGCTTGATATTTTCATTGCTGCTGCCAAGCACCGGGCAGTCTGATCCCCTCCGCCGAGATGCTGGCTGTGGGCGATTTTTTCTGCATTTGCTGCTGAACGCTGGGCAGTCTGATCTTCTGAGCAGAGGCACTGGCTGTAGGCATTTTCTCAATCCTGGTCTGAAGCTTCATCCATGTGTGAGGAGGATGGCTAACCTCTTGGTGTAGGTTGATTATCTCGGAGAGGCTCATCTCCAATATTTGTTTCATAGACATGTTGGTTATCTTCTGGTAATCCAAACATGTTGATCTCATTGCTGCCATGCTGAGGTGACATGTGTGCATTCCATTCTTCATTGAAGACGACTTCTGATGGGACTTTAATTCTGTGACATTCAGGGTTCCATATTCTCCACGAAATCTTTGAATCGTGTGTTTACCTACCATCATACAGGGCTTTGATCTTGGGCCGAATTTGCCTCAGTGTTGGGCTTTGGGGATGAGTCTGCTTGCTTAACACCCGAATTGGCGTCGGTTATGGATGGAAGCTTGATCCATATCTTGCTGGCATCAGCATTGTGCGTACGGTTTCAAATCCATGCAGTATCTCATACGGCATTTCAGAGGGTGCTTGATAGCCATGACGGTCATTTTTCCTTGTCAGGCCTTCAGTTGGTGATCTCTGATGCAGATAGACTGCAGTATTAACTGCTTTTCCCCAACACTAAACTGGAGTATGGGAGTCACTCATCATTGCTCGAGCTTATTCAGTGATTGTACAGATTTTGTTTTCGGCAACACCATTCATGTGGTGAGCGTAAAGAGGGCATGGCTCATATGTGTTACCACGGGCCGCAAGAACATTTCGGAAGGTCTCATTCCCATATTCTCCCTGTCCATTATTACACCAGCATCGTTTGATTTTGTAATCGATTGAGTTTAGTCGAACCTGAAATGACTTGCAGGCAGAGGTGCCGGTCTCGGCTTTCTTATTTGGCACATCAGCAAAATGTATTTTAGTCACTGAAAGCCTCCAGGAGTGTCTGTGAGGATGTGGAGTGTAAACTAAGATGCGTCAATTGCAGGAGAGTATCAGACTCTAGCAGGGCATTCCTGATGGCCTTCAGAGGAACTGGGAGCGCCGGCGACAAACCTGGGAGTCCCGGCAACATGTCTGGAAGCACCTTGAATTACAGTAGAGCAGTCCGGGAAAAACAACATCTTCTTTGGGAATGCTGCTGGTGCGCCTGGAAATCATAGCTACTACATATCCTTCAATGATTTTTAAAACTCATGTATTCAGTTTGTATTCTCATCTATGTATCTATGTATCCATATAGCTATACATCTACACACGGTATATCTAGACTGGCTGCAGGCAGTGCTTGGAAGCAATTTGAGGTGCGCCTGAAAATGACAATCAAGTGAACTCAGAGATATACGCTGAGGACGTGATTGAGGGAGTATGGAGATGCAATTGGAGATTGAGATTGAGTGAACTCAGAGATGCACTTGGGAGGCCGTGATCAAGCGAGTTTGGAGATGCACTTGGAGGCCGAGGTCGAGTGAACTGAGATATGCACTGTCAGGGTGAGATCAAGCGAGTTTGGAGATGTAATTGGAGACCGAGATTGAGTGAACTCAGAGATGCACTTGGAGCCCATAATCGAGCAAGTTGGGAGATGCACCAGGAGGCCGTGATCAAGCGAGTTTGGAGATGCACTTTCAGGCCGTGATTGAACGAGTTTGGAGATACAATTTGAGGCTGTAATCGATTGACTTTGGAGATGCTTTTGGAGGCGGTAAACAAAGGTATTTAGAGATACAGCTGGTTGCCATAATCGAGAGAGTTTGGAGATGCACTTGGAGGGCATGATCTTGCGAACCTGGAGGCCGTAATCATGCATGTTTGCAGATTCACTTTGGCGGCTGTGATCGAGTGAGATTTGATGAGTACTTGAGGTGGTCGATGGATGGCACACCAGGTGCTGAGACTTTATTTATCAGTTAGTTGACTCACAAACGTGGGAATGTGACAAGGTGACTGTACCTTTGAAGCTCTTATGGAGAACTGGCTGGTGGCGGTTGGTCGGTAGGGAGGTACATCGGAAGCTGAAGCTACATTCAGGGGTTAACTCAAAATGTTGAAAATGAAGGCACAACAGAAAATCTTAGGTGGATGCTGTACCCGGTGTATGCTGTACTCGGTGTATACTGCACTTGGTGTATGCTGCACTCAGTGTTAACTCATGTTGATGGCATAGTGAGATAGAGAGGGATGACTTAACTTTGTGTTCTTGCGATGATGGTAGAGTTGTGGAGGACAAAGACAGAGATGAGGGATGAAGATGAGAATGATATGGAGGATACGAGCGGCTATGAGAAATCTGGAGTACGACTTGCCTGATCGGGTTTAGAAAACCTTGCATCGGTGCTATCACCCGCCTGATCGGAACTTGTAACTGCCATATCGGGGATGGTCCGTTGACACGCACACGAAATTCTCTAAAGTCCCAGTTTCTCATGATGATATGTCCCATCTCCTCCCATCTCTCTCTTTCTTGTCCTCAACTCTACCATCACCTAAGAACACAAAATAAAGCCATCCATCTCTATCTCTCCATGCCATAATCATGAGTTAACACCAAGTACAGATACACCAAGTACAGCATTATCCCAAGATCGACAGTGTCCCACTCCCAGTCAGTTTCCCATCTCTCCGCTGATGTTGTTGTACTCAACTCTCTACATTCCCACAATCACAAGTTAACCAATGAATACAGTCTCAGCTCCCGGAGCGCCTCCCTCCAAATCAACCCCATCCAAGTACTCCTTCAATCTGGCTTGATCATAGCCTGCAAGTGGATCTCCAAACTTGCTCGATCACAGCCTCGGAGTGCATCTCTGAGTTCACTCCATCTCGGTCTCCAAGTGCATGTCCAAACTTCCTTGATCACGACCTCCCAGTGCATCTCTGAGTTCACTCAATTTTGGTCTCCAATTGTGTCTCCAAACTCGATCAATCACGGCCTCCAAGTGCATCTCTGAGTTCACTCGATCTCGGCCTCCGAGTGCATCTCCAAACTCGCTCGATCACAGCCTCCAAGTGCATAGCTGAGTTCACTTAATGTCAGTCTCCAATTGCATCTCTACACTAGCTTGATCACAGCCTCGGAGTGTAACTCTGAGTTCACTCGACCCTGGCCCCCAAGTGCAGATCCGAACTCGCTTGATCACGGCCTCCAAGTGCATCTCTCAGTTCATTCGATCTGGGCCTCCAAGTGCATCTCCAAAGTTGCTCAATTACGGCATCGAAGTACATCGCTAAGGAGCGACGGTGGGTGTACGGAGATAGAGGGGTAACTGAGGTAGAATGAGTAATGTGGAGTATATATTGGGGAGACTGCGGGGTAGATACACATCATGTCATTTTCATCTCATCTTGTCATACCACAAAAATACACACTCTATCTTTCCCAACTTATGGTCACAATCGCTGTTTCCGAGATCTGATGGATTCACGCAATGGCATGGATCCTCACGGCTGGGTAGTATAATATCTTCTCACCTTCTTCCTACTCTCTTCGAGCTAGAACTGCTTTCCCTCACCAATTCTGTTCGGAGGTCACCAGAGGTGGACCGGAATGTTGATGGTGGGCTCTCTGCCTTCAAGCTCCGTCGTTTCACCACAACGGCCTCCAAGTGGTGCATCTCTAGGTTCTCTCAATGGGCATCTCCAGGTGCTCCTCCAATTATGCTCGACTACCATCTGTGGCCAGATTGACCATATGTATATATATAGAGATAGTTAAATAATGCCTGCCATATTATGAGATAGCGAATCTTGTGACTCTAACAAAGACGAATATGATAGACGACATGCCTTGTGCTTATGGAATCCTGAGAACAACTGCGTTGAGAATACGGCATCAAGTTTCACGCAGAGCTGCTCTCGAAGTCTCCCACAGACCCGTGCGGAGGTTTTACCTGCTCCAATATTTGACTATCCTAATAGTCAACTCTCGTAGCGTCCTGAATGCACATCCATGACTGCAGGTGCTTGCAGGAGCACCTGTGAATGCTCTTGGGGAGTCTGAGAGTACTTTGGACAGCTGCAGGGGGGCCTGGTATCATCTGGAAATACTTAGAAGCACTGGTGAGGGCTATTGGAGTGTCTGGGAGGTTTGTGTGTGGCTTTCGGACTGTTTTACATTTTGCTGATGGAGCAGCCATACGGATGTGAACCTCGTGTTGTCGTCAACGAATAGTATATACACTCGAATGTCCCGCAATGTTGGAGTGGAGCAGGGATCACACACATGGTGATGTACAAGTTCAAAAGGTTTTGTAGTGCGTTTGACTGGCACTCTAATGAACTTTTGCATGTGCTTGGCCTGGATGCAGATTGTGCACATAGACTCATTGCTTGGAGATTGGCTAACTAGAGATTTCATGGTGGAAGGGTTCATATGAACCAGTCCTCGGTGCTATAGTCTTGATTCTGAGACTGTGAGAGACTTAGTTTTACCTGCGATTGGTGCTCTTGAGGACGTGATAGTAGGCCCAATTGTAGGCTCTGCGATTAGTACTCTTGGGAGTAAACTGTCTCAGTCTCTCTTTTTCGCGTTTTCAGTAGGTGATAGGAGTGCAGTTGTGGAGACTATGATATAGAGGCCATTGATAAGATTTCCGGCGAGGTTGCAGGAAGATGATGAAGTAATGTTGTATTTTCCCTTTTGAAATATAGTCGTGTGCCCGCCCGAATCTAATTGGTTGATTGATAGAAGAGGAAGTCGAAAAGTAGGAGTATGGAGGGTTTCAACTTGATAGTCTTGTATCACGTCAACGAAACCATAATGCATGGCAGTAACTGAATCGTTGTCTTCAAGTTCGATTACTATAGAAAGTGAGAGCTTTTTGAACATTGGGAAGCTGCTGCGGTCATTGCACATGTGGTGTGACGCTCTGGAATCAATGTCCCAATTGAGAGCCACGGCAGTGGTCGCGGTGGCAATAGCACCAGTGGTTAGGCACAAGGGATCACAGTCTCCAGTTGTAGCGAGGGCAGCTGTAACAGTGGCTTTCTACATTTTCCACCACTTCTATATATGTGTGAAGGAGATACCATCGACTTTGACATGACCTGGGAGCCTGCACGGCAAGCATATGCACACAGTGATTCCTCCGTTGTTTCCTCCCTTCAGGGGGCATTTTCGTTTCCTGCAGGCATCTGTAGTGTGACTGTCAATTTTGCAATCGGTGCACCTACCTTTGTGACTATCTCCAGTTCCACTGTTTCCACTGTGCCCACACTGTCCACCGCATCCTCTGAATCCACCCCATCCACCACCCCCATGGCATCGGCCACAGCCGCTGCCACATTGAGGGAAATGGGTGGCCTCTGTGGATGCATCTCCACGTTCCTTGGTGAGGCTGGGTGTAGTTTCTTCCTCTAAGAGGTCATGCATGGCTTCTTTGGGTGTTGGTAAGTGTATTTTATGCATTAGAACCATTAATATCATCATGTACTGAGATGGCAGTGATGTGAATTTTTGCCTCCGGAAATCTTGATCAGTGATAGTATTGTTGGTATGGTCCAGGTGTATGCCATAGTTACAGAGCTTGGTGAAGTATGCGTTATGTGGTTCATCATCCTTAGGTCGGCTGGCACAGAACTGACAAAGAATGTCTTGTCTGCCGATATAGGATCTAGCAGTGTTGAGACTAGTTTCTAGTGTGTTTCACGTCGTGTGAAGATTTCTCATACATTTAATGATGTACCATGTTTCAGGGGAACAGGAATGTCTAATTATTGATGCAACCTCAGCTTCTGTAGCCTTTCAATCAGAATAGTTGTCATCGTCATTGAAATCAAGTGGCTGTGGTTCAGGATCCACTCCGGTGATGATTCCTTATGCACCCATTACTGACATGACAAGTATCATGTCATTGTTCAATTCATTGTTGTTGTCGTGAGTGAACTTCGGGATGTCGCCCAACCTGATCTTTGTGAAGGTGTGTTTGGAGGAAGTCGTCACGAGATTGTGGAGGGCGCACGTGATGGTGTTGAGTTTCCCTGCTGTTTATGCAGCTGTTGCTACGGTGACAAAGTTTAGGGTTCCTGAGGATTGTGTTGGAGATTATGAAAGAGATTATAAGAAAGATCGTGAGATTAAGATAGTAGCGATCACCAGGCTCATAACCTGTTGAGATGTACTGATTGCCAGAAGCTTATATTTTTAAGTAGAGGTACATTCGTGCTCTTATATATACGGTATTTGGAGTATGTCTTGTAAACATGCATGCACACTCAGCTTGCATCTCCACCGGAGCCCGGGATGACCATCATCTTAGAGAGATTATGCATCAGCCTAACTGAAGCCATACATCAGGAAGATCAACCTTATATCCAACAGATCTACCTTCTGGATTTGTGCACCTATTACTTATAACTCCATTACCCGACCTTTGTATCAACAAATCCATGATAACAGTCAAGCCAAGTGCATATAAAATGTGCATCATCTTTGGATCCGTAATAGTTACCGCTACACCCAGTGGCTGACCCAATAACTATTCCCTTATGCTTTGATGGTTCCTTCCAGATGAGATGATGTGACATCAGTATCCGACCACCATGGCATCTCGAAATATGCAGTGTCATATAACAAATCAGTAAGCACACAAAAATTGATACATTGGAACCTTGGTAACCAAGTGGACTTATGACAATCGACCCTGATTTCACTTACACCTTCTTGGTTTGGGTGAATATGACCTGGCATTTATATGTCCTGAGTGGCAAGGGATACTCTTCATTCAATATAGCGCAAAACAGCTCAGTTTTGGATTACTGAATATTTGGCTCCAGTAATGTGAAGTCAAATTAAGGGGTCTGTCATGTGCCGCGATTGTTAAAGTATTATGTACCAGGTGGGTATGTGCGTTGGCAATCTCACTGGCTCTTGCTGAAATGAATCTATTTGTTAATTATTAGCTTCAAGTACGCTTGTATCCATACGAGGTATCAGCAACAGTCATTATATCACAATACAAGCACATTACCTTGATGTCAAACTTTGTACTTCAATAAGTTAGAACATCTAACACATCGAAACCCACCCTACATCCTAATCAATAAAAGCACCAAATGACTTCCGGAGTGAGTTTCACAGCATTGTCAAGTATGTGTGGTTAGGGTTGCCGGAGGGTCACATGAGGTGGCCAGCAACAGGTAACCAGCAATGTTATATTGACATTGCGATGGAGACTTAACTCCGTACCGAATACCTTACTGCTTACTTCTACACTTGACCTCACTCGCACCTGTGTGCAACCAGTTACCATATACGATATCATTATACTGCCAAGCGCTGTCATACACGCTCTTTAACTATAATGGGTTGTCAGCAATGGGATACATTTCGCTCCTGGGATCACGCAAATTCACCCCTTTGAATGATGCATCACGCCACATACGAAATCGAACAATTACAGTCAATTATCCCCCATCACTTCAAACAGAATTGTGCAATTTTGATTGCGTATGATTAACACCCGTGTGAGCATGGAATCCCTGCGAGCATCGCTCAGTGGGATCACGCCCATTCTTATGGGCCGCGTTTTGGTACTACCAACAGATGAAATCGATTTTGAAAATTTCGTCAAGACTCATGCGCACGAGGAAATCTGTGATGCTGATGATGAAGACAAAGAGACAGACAAAGAAGAAGAGAAAGACAAAAATAATTCAACCCTCCCAGAAGTTGAGGATAATCGAGATTGAGATGACATCTTCTCAATGTTCACCAAGGACAACCAAAAGGAGATGCTTTGGCAGAATCGAATGCTACTGAAACTCCTATTCAATCAACATGCCCAATGGAAAGAGGAGAGAACCCAAATGACTTCCGAAATCGTCTGCAGCTGAGCCACCGAAAGACCACAGAATCCTGGAAATCAGTTTAAAATCTTCACGATGGGTGACCCCTTATGGTACTGCAGCGGAGTGAAAGAGATGGATATGTTTCTCCAAATGTTATGGTCAAACTTTGCTTCTCATAAGCACCTATCCCCCAGAGGCAATTCCGATCAAGTCAATGATGCAGTCTCTTTTCTCGACACCTGGATTAACCACCCAGATCCAACTCAGCGACAGACAGAAAATAATGACCCATCCAAGGGGGTTAGTTCTATACGAGAGGCTAAAGACCCGTGTATAGAGAATTTCGAACTCTTTGTGAATCGGGTTCAAAAGTTGTATGGAAGTAAAGATAGGGGCCTCAAACCAGCAACAAAAGCCATGCAGGAGTACCAGCAACTACCAAACAAATCGGTCTGAGATTATGCCAACCACTGCAAAGCCAATTGGAGGAGAGCCAGCTGGAGTCTTCTAATAAACGAAGTGGTCCTATGCAACATGGCATGGGCAGGTCTACGGCACTCACTTCAGACGAAAGTCAGACTATTGATCTCCAGTGGCAAGGACAGGGTTGCCACACACAACCAACTCTTCGACAGTGTAGCGGCCTTGAAGTTCCAACAGGATGAGAAGAAGCCCAGGGGACAGTAACAGCAAAGGCAAACAGGGGAGTATCAGAAAGGTAGTGATAAGAAATGTAATTTTCAAACATCCATCTACGAACCTGCGGAAAACACTTCCGGTAATTCCAACAATTCCAATAATACTGGTAATTCAAAATCAGGCAACTTCAATAAGCCCAGTAGAGGTAGCCGTGCCAACTTAACACCAGCCCCTTGGCTTTCAAAGGAAATCTACAAAGGCTGAAAGGCCAACAGGCAATGCCCTTGCTGCAGTACCGGAGACCATAAAATTTTCATTTGTACCAAATATGGCAAGTTGCACACACCTGACCAGAACTCCAGCAATAATAGCGGCTATGATGGCAAACAAATTAAGTGCCCAAAGTGATTCAACACACAGCAGCAAAAAAAACCAGTCTACCGCTCACGATATCTGACTCGACAGGAGTGGCTGGATGATACAGAGTTAGGATTGGAGAACTTGGGTACCGAGCCATATTTGCTACCTTGGATGAAATACAACTGCACTGAATCACCTTAAATTCTGGAACGTCTAGCTCTGATGTCAAGCCAATACCAATGCGGCACAGAGAGATCAGATTCGGTGCATATCATCTATAATGTCCTTGTACGAAACATACATAGCAACATGCAGCGATTCAAAACACTAATCCACTACGGTGCAATGGGCATCTCTATATTACTGAGTCTGCTCAGGGAACTCGAACTGCCCCACAAATCAGCATTCACCTCCACCCAGAGTCTCAATGGCCAGGTGATGAGGTCTGCAAAGAAGAGCCAAAAGGCAAGTATCTTGGTCCAGTATTTTGAACACCATAAACCAGATGACGAATTGGAGGTTTAAGTCGTCCCAATGAAGGCATACAACCTAGTCTTGGGCTTGCAATGGTTCAAGGTGAGGAACCCAGAAATCGACTGGACCAAAGGTGGATCGGCTGCCCTGCAAACGCCAAATCAACCGCAACGGGCAAAGCATCCTGAAGCTGAATACACAAGTCCTCCGCTGAAATGCGGTGAGGAAAATAGAAATGATGAGCATCCCCTGGACATACAACTACTCAGGGCTGCTGCATTCGATCATCTCTTCGCGAGTGAGGAAGTGATCGAAGAATTCACCATTCCACTTGGAGAATGTCAAGGGTTGCTGGGAGTATCGCTGGAAGGCATCACCAAAGGTGAGGGAAACCCCAGGATGCTGAATTCATGAGCCGCAGCAGCGGCGGTAGTTATAGCAGTAGAGTGACATGGTGATGGTGCTTGAATGACTGCTACCGGCTCACCAAGATACGAAGGTAGGAACAGATCAACGGGGTGTGGTGCTGTTGTGACGAGCCGTTTGATTGAGCAATCCCAGGACCCCTACCCATCTCCATCCTGCCCAAGTATGGTACTATGCAAAATGCAGACAATGGCAATGAAAATAGGAACAGGCATAGATAATGTCAAGATGGTAACAATAGATGATGGGGGTCATATCCCAGCACAATATTAAGATTTTGTGGAGGTCTTCAGCAAGGTAAAAACCAAGACACTTCCACTGGACAGGCCAACTGACCATGTAATCCATATGGAACCCGGCTACAAACTGTCGTACAGGCAGATCTACAGCCTAACAGAATTGGAACTGATGACCATTAAGAACTTCATTGAAAGGAATCTGGCTAGCAGCTTGATTCAGCTGTTATCATCACCAGCTGCAGCGCAAATCCTGTTTGCAATGAAGTAAAATTGAGGACTACAGTTGGGTGTCCACTATCGAGCCCTTAACCTGAGCACAGTGAAAATATTGATACTCCCATCCTCTAACCTCAGACTACACGATCGAGTGTGTGACACCCGGATCTTCACTGAACTGGACCGCCAAAATGTGTACCAACACATCTAAATTCAAGGAGTAGATGAATTCAACACTGCATTCCGAACCTGCTATGGTCCGTTCGAATACCAAGTTATGCCCTTTGGATTCCCAAACACACCGGCTCCGCTTCAGGGCTATATTGACGATTGTCTAAACCCCTATATTGACGACTTCACTGTGTATTACTTCGACGATATACTCATATACTCGACCAATGACAACGAGCATGAAGACCACCACTGAAAAGTGCTGCAATGTATACCCTAATTTGGGCTGTGTTGAAAGGCCGAACAATATCAATTCAGAGTTTGGGAAGTCAGCTTCCTTGGATTTGTCTTCAATTCGGATGGACTGGTCATGGAGTCAGACTGCATATCCACAATTGAAGGCCGGCCATCTCCAGAATCTGTTCGGGATGTGCAAGAGCTCCTAGGGTTTACAATCTACTATCCGAGATTCATTTGGAAATATGCGAAGGTGAAGGTTTCCATATCAAACATACTAATGACACAAGGCTCATGGAAATGCGAAGGGACTTGGGATGCCAAACTCTCATTTTGAAAACTCGAAATTGCCATCACCAATGCACTGATTCTCCAGCATTCCAACCCACAATCACCGATCATTCTGCAGACCAATGCAAGCGGCTTCATGATTGCCGGCATGCTTTACAATGATGATGGATTTGGGATCCTTAGACCAGTCAATTTCGACTCTTGAACATGCTCCCTGGCGAAACAGAACTACGACACGTACAGTAGGGAGATTTTGGCGATTGTGGAAACCATCATTCAGAGAAAACACTACGTCAAAGGTGCCAACCAAACAATCCTAATCGTGTGCGACCATGGGAATCTGGAGTACTTTCAAACCTCCAAAGTGCTTTCCCAAAGACAGAGAAGGTGGGTGGAAATCCTATCCTGTTACAACTTTGTCGTGAAACACTTGGAAGGTAAAATGATTCTGGCCTATGGACCATCAAGAAGGCCCGACTATGAGATAGGCTATAAGAGACTGACTGCGTAACTACTGGCAACGTTGGCAACTACCACCATTGAATCATACAATGACCTCCCACACGAAATCAACACAGTGCAAGCTATGAAAGCGTTCATTGCTGACGTGAAGCGCAGGATCATTGGCACTCCAATTGTTGATATTGATGATTTGCAAAGAATCAGCGAACAAGAGGGAGACTCGAGTAATGAATTGAATGTTACTGCCCAAGTTCTCACCTACCAAGTACGGATATATATACCAAACGATGGCTTCCTTTGCAACACAGTAATTAGCATTATCCACGACAATCCAGAATCCAGCCACTTCAAAGCTCTCAAAACTGCCAAGTTAGTATCCTAGGATTCCGACTGGCCCGCAATGAATGCCACTATACGAAAATACATTCCCCGATGCGAACGGTGCCAACAAATTATGGCACCACAGCATGCCCATCACTGTAACGGGCAGGGTCGAATGTCGCTGATATTGGTAACAATAATGTAATTTCGAAAGCGGGGCGGACAGGGCTCGAGGTTCGTTTCGAGGAAGTCAAGACAAGACAAAACAAGACAAAAGTCGAAGGTGTTTCAAAGTCGTAACTTGCTTTGCTATACAAGAGAACGAGTAAAGAGAGAAGAAAAGGAAATCCTCCAACGCCAATCAACACTCTCTTTATATACAATCCGTCTGCCACCCTTGAACCATCCCTCATGCTCCGATATACCATCCGAATCTCAACCCATGATCTTACACACCACTCCACCATTCCTTATCGTAACAATCACGCCACATCTTCCGACGTCGCAACACCTCATGCCACGTCCCTATCGTACTAAATTATCCCGCCACCATCTCGCCGCTCTTCCCGCGTATTCGCCTTTCTGTAACACAATTCCTTCGACACCACCAGAATCTTCCTTCCTTATTCCCAAGTATCTCCGTACCTTCCTGCGCCGTGACAGTATCCCCCCCTTAGGCTCGAGGTCCTCCGAGAGCATT